>NPIE01001762.1_pt1 | contig 130715 bp, 122 predicted proteins | sample 8637661 | NCBI WGS metagenome assembly NPIE01 (sample SAMN07420842, study PRJNA396082) | bioreactor metagenome | isolation source: sample BA12 brine-fed electro-methanogenic bioreactor BA | place: Japan: Kochi | collected 2016-12-09
TCAGCAGGCCCTGCGCGAGCGGGTTTCCCTGCTCAAGGGCCTTTCTGCCGATGCCCTGGAGCAGGTTTATCGCGAGCTACCTTTTACTCCCGGTGCCAAGAACCTGATTCGCATACTGCGCCGGCTGGGGTTCAAGACCGCGGTCATTTCCGGCGGATTCGATTTTTTCACCGACCGGCTCAAGGCCGAACTGGGCCTCGACTATGCTTATGCAAACGCCCTGGAGATCGCCGACGGCAAGGTCACCGGGCAGGTGGCCGGGGCCATCGTGGACGGCCAGCGTAAGGCCGAACTGTTGGCCGAGATCGCCGAGCGGGAAGGCATCACTCTCAGCCAGGTGATCGCCATCGGCGACGGCGCCAACGACTTGCCGATGCTTGGCAGAGCCGGTCTCGGCATCGCCTTCAACGCCAAGGCGCGGGTGCGGGAGCAAGCCGACTATCACATCAATCAGGGCAGTCTTGATTCCATCCTCTATCTGCTCGGCATCGCCGAATGGGAAATGGCGGAGCTGTCGAAGTGAAGCTCCCGGCTCCCTTGCTGGAAGGGCTTCTGGTGCGCCGTTACAAGCGTTTTCTGGCCGACATCGAGCTGGCCGACGGCACCTTGGTGACCGCCCATACACCCAACACCGGCAGTATGAAACAGTGTGCCGTGCCCGGCTATCGGGTGTTGATTTCCCAATCCGACAACCCCAAACGTAAGCTTAAGTATACTCTCGAACTCATTGAGGTTAACGGCCATTGGGTCGATACCCACACCCATCGCACCAACCGGGTGGTGGAAGAAGGCTTGCGTCAGGGCTGGATCGCCGAACTGGAGGGCTACCAGGTTACTCCCGAGTGCCGTTTCGGCGCCAGCCGCATCGATTTTCTGCTGGAAAAGGGCGAGGATAAAGTCCTGGTCGAGGTGAAGAACGTCACCTTGACATGCGAGGCGCCAAAGGCCTGTTTTCCCGATGCGGTAACCACCCGGGGGCAGAAGCATCTGCGTGAACTGATGGAGGCCAAAGCGAAAGGCTACCGGGCGGTTATCTTTTTTCTGGTGCAGCGAGGCGAGGCGAACAGCTTTGGACCGGCGGATGATATTGATCCCGAATATGGCCGGTTGCTGCGCGAAGCCGTAGCCCAGGGAGTGGAGGCATTGGCGTATCGCAGCCAGGTTTCTGTTGAAGCGAACCGGATTGGTGAGCGCCTGCCGGTGGTGCTTGATTGAGGAAGACTGAGATCTTTGCGTGAGTAAAGCTTTCCACAACTATGGGAATAACTCTATGCGCGCTGTCGGCCTGATCACCGAATACAACCCTTTTCACAACGGTCATCTGCACCATCTGCGCGAAAGCCGCAAGATTGCTGAGGCCGAGGTGTCGGTGGCCGTGATGAGCGGCCATTTTTTGCAACGGGGCGAGCCGGCCCTGATCGACAAGTGGCGGCGCACCGAGATGGCGTTGGGTGCCGGGGTTGATGTGGTGGTGGAGCTGCCCTTCGTTTTTGCCTGTCAGAGCGCTCCCCACTTCGCCCGCGGTGCGGTGCAGTGTCTGAATGCTCTGGGCGGCATCGACGCGCTCTGCTTCGGTAGCGAAGTCGGCGAGCTGGCGCCTTTGCAATGCTGCGTGGACCTGTTGCAGGAACATCGAGCCGAACTGGACGGTGCAACTGCTGCCGGCTTGCGCCAGGGGGTGCACTACGCCGAAGCTCGGGCCGATTTGGTGACATGCCTGAGCCACGATGCATCCTTGGCCGACCTGCTGCAAAGTCCCAACAACATCCTTGCCCTTGAATATCTGCAGGCCCTGCAGGGTACGGCCAGCTCCATGGTTCCTTGCACCATTCCCCGCCTGGGCGCCGGTTTCCATGAATTGGAAGCCTCGGGAGTTATCGCCAGTGCCACCGGAATTCGCCACCGTCTCGCCGAGGACCAGCCGGTCTCCGAATACCTGCCAGCCGCTGCGGCTACCCTGCTGCGACAGGCGCTGAACGAGGGCCTGACTTCAAACCCGGATCTGCTCCATCGACTGCTTCTTTCCCAGATTTTTCGCGGTCGTGATGCCTTGCAGAAGGTCTACCAGGTGGAACAGGGGCTCGACCGGCGTTTGGCCGATGCCGCTCTGGAAAGTAATGGCTGGGAAGATCTGGTCGACCGGATCAAGGTGCGGCAATTGACCCGCACCCGAGTTCAACGAATTCTTTGCTATGCGCTTAATGACGCATCTCCGGCTGTTATGGCAGATGCCCTCGATACAGGCCCGCTCTATCTGCATCTGCTCGGCTGCAGCGATCGCGGCCGTCGCTTTCTTTCCATCTCCCGCAAACGACGATCCCTGCCATTGATTGCGAATTTCTCCCGCGTCTATTCCACTCTGAAACGTTTCTACGGCCCTGAAACAGACCGGCTCGGGCAGGCCCTGGCCATGCTTGAACTCGATCTTCGGGCTACGCGCAATTACACCCTGTTGCTGCCGGGCTGGTCCGGCGGCAATCGCAACCAAGATTTCTTTCAGGAAGTTGTCAGAGACTGAATTACCGGCGGCACTGTCGCGGCTTCGCGTGAGACCGTGGTGACCAGGTCTGTCTTTTACACGAGGCCACGATCAGTCGATGATTAAATTGGGCAGTTCGTTGGTGTCGTCTTCGCTGACAGGGAATTTTTCGGTAAGGATCTCGCCGCAGCGTTCGATGGCCTGGCAGAGGGCGTCACAGGCCTGTCCCCGGCGTAAGCCATCGGTGACGATTGCCACAATCTCCTGCCAGGTCTCTTTCGGTACCAACGCATTGATGCCCCGATCTGCCAGCACCTCGACCCGGTGTTCAAAAAGACAGATCAGAATCAGGATACCGGTGTTGTCGCGGGTGTGATGCAACCCTTGCCCGACAAAGGACACCAGGGCTTTTTCTTCGACCTCAGCGTCGATTTCCGCTTCGGCAATCAGTTGTTTTTTCAGAGCCGGGACAAAGCGTATCAGCCATTTGCAGGGCAGATAAAGGAGCAGGAAAGTGGGCAAGAAGGCCCACAGGGACGCATCCCACCACCACCAGCTGATCAGGGAGGCAAAGGCCAGGGCAAAAAAACCGCCGCCGATGATCTCGGCGCGGGGATAATCGTAAGCCGCACCGACCACCATCGGTACGATCTCGCCGCTGGTTTGTTTTTCCGCTGCTTCGACCGCAGCCTCGATGCGCTGTTGTTCCTCTTCCGAAAAGAATCCGTCGGATTTTATGGTCATGCCTTCCTCGAATGCTTTGCCAGGTTAAATTTTTACCACGAAGTTCATGAAGTCCACGAAGAAAAGCCTAACAATCAACCTTTATGGTTTTGGCTTTTTGATTCTTGTTTTCCCTTCGTGTTTTCCGTGCTTTTCGTGGTTCAGGCTTTTGGATTTGGGTGTTTTCTCCGGGGCTTCAACTACCCGTGCTCATCTCGATTTGACAACCGGCTACCAGCTTCCCGAGGCCCCGCCGCCTCCGAAGCCTCCGCCTCCGCCGCTGAAACCACCGCCGCCGCCAAATCCTCCCCCGCCGCCGAACCAGATGCCTCTGCTGCGGCCGTAACGAGAGCGGGGCAGAAATAGTCGCAGCAGGCCGGGACCCAGGAAAAAAAGAATAAATAAAAGGCCGAAAGGGCTGCGCTTCTTTTTGCCTGCAGGGCGCCCCGTGCCTTTATATTCACCCCGCACAGCTTGAGTCATGGCGCCGACACCGGCGATAATCCCACCGTCGAAATCTCCCTGTTTAAAACGGGGAGAAATTTCGTTGTCGATGATCCGGCCCGCCAACAGGTCGGTCAACTTCCCTTCAAGGCCGTAACCGACTTCGATACGGATTTTTCGGTCCGCTTTAGCCACCAGCAGCAGGGCGCCGTTGTCGAATTCTTTTTGACCGAGGCCCCAGGTTTCGGCAACTTTCAGCGCATATCCATCCACGGTCTCCCCCTGCAGGGAGGCAATGGTCAGAACGGCGATCTGAGTCGAGTCGCTTTCTTCAAAGGAGCGCAGGTAACGTTCAAGTTTCTGCTCGGTTGCGGAACTGATGATTCCGGCACGGTCGGTGACGTAACCCTTTGGCGACGGTACCTCCAGGGCTGCCGCGGGCAGTGCCAGGCCGAGCAGAAGCAGCAGGGAGAAGAAAGGCCTTTTCATATCAGAACTTCACCTGAGGAGCCTGTTCGGCTCCTGCTTCTGCCTTGAAGGGGGCCTTGCGCTCCAATTTAAGCAAAAATTTGTTGGTCAGGTTGCCGGGGAAAGTACGGATGGAACCGTTAAAGGTCTGCACTGCCCGATTATAGCGTTGGCGCGCCACATTGATGCGATTCTCGGTGCCTTCGAGCTGGTGTTGTAAATCGCGAAAGTTCTGATTGGCTTTCAGATCCGGATAACGTTCGGCAACCACCAGCAGTCTTGAAAGGGCGCCGGACATGCCTTGCTGCGCCTGTTGAAACCGTGCCACACTGGCGGCGTCGCCGAGCTGACTGGCGTCAAGCTTGACCTGACCGACTTGTGCACGGGCTTCGGTAACCGCCTGCAGGGTCTCTTTTTCATGAGCGGCATAGGCCTTGACCGTCTCCACCAGGTTGGGAATCAGATCGGCGCGACGCTGATACGTGGCCTCAACGTCGGCCCAGGAGGAAAAAACCGCCTCTTCGTTTTCCTGAATTTGGTTGTAACCACAACCGGATAGCGTCAACAAAGAAACGAGCAGCAGGGGCCAGAGCAGCAACGAGAATTTACGCATAATATGATCTCCTTGAGAAAGTCGACAAATTTCCGTTAATATAGTTATGCATCATGAGATTGTAAAGGTATGGGGTTTACTCATGCCTCTTATTTCTGTTTCGTAACTTTAACACCCTTTTCCCGTGAACGAGATTTTTTCTATGAGCAGACATTTGGTCCTTGTCGGTGGCGGTCACGCCCATATGACCGTGATGCTGAACCTGGCCGATTACGTAAGCCGTGGTCATCGGGTGACGGTGGTTAGTCCAAGCCCCTATCATTATTATTCGGGTATGGGCCCGGGGCTGCTTGGCGGCACATATCGGCCTCAGCAGGTGCGCTTTCATATTCGTAAACTGGTGGAGAAACGGGGTGCTCGTTTTGTGGAAGATCGGGTGACTTTTGTCGATGCCGGGAAACGAAGGCTGCGCATGGCTTCCGGGGATGTTGTCGATTATGATATTGCATCCTTCAATACCGGAAGCGGGGTGCCTCTTCAAGTGGCGGGAGTTCAGGGCGAAGAAGGGGTGGTGCCCGTAAAACCCATTATCAACCTTCTACAAGCCCGGCGACAGCTTTTGCAAAATATGGGAGGTCGAAGTCAGAACTTACTGGTGGTGGGTGGCGGTCCGGCCGGTGTCGAATTGGCTGGCAACCTGTGGCGACTGGTCAGTCTGGCCGGTGGTCAGGCTCAAATCACCCTGCTGGCCGGTAGCCGGTTGCTGCACCGCTTCCCCGACCGGGTAAGGAAGCTGGCGTTAAAGTCTCTACGGGAAAGGGATATTCAGGTTCTGGAAGGGGGGCGTGCCGCCTCGGTGGCCAATGGCCGGGCTGAACTTCACGACGGGCGTGTTCTTCCTTATGATATGGCATTTATTGCTGCCGGCGTCCAACCTTCTCCTATTTTCGGTGATTCGGGACTGCCCGTTGGTGAGGATGGCGGATTGCTGGTCAATGAGCACCTCCAGTCCATTGCTCATCCAGAACTGTTCGGCGGAGGCGACTGCATCAGCTTGCAAGGCAAACCTTTGGCCAAAGTGGGTGTCTATGCGGTTCGTCAGAATCCGATTCTTCATGCGAATCTGATGGCGGCCCTCGAAGAGAGGCCCCTGGCTTCTTTCAAGCCGCAATCCAGTTATCTGCTTATCCTCAACCTTGGGAACCAGCGCGGAATCATGAGTAAGGGGCATTGGACCTGGGAGGGGCGGCTTCCTTTCCTGTTTAAGGACCTGATCGACCGGCGTTTTATGAAAACCTACCAGGTTTCCGGCGAGTTGGGTGAAGGTAACGAAAACCGTGTTTTTTAATGCGAGGTGATAACCATGGGACTGTTCGATTATTTCAAACCGGTGGCCACCTGGAACACCGATCAGGTTCGTACTTTTCTCAAAGAACATTCGGATGACAGTTATAACCTGGTCGATGTGCGTCAACCTGGCGAGTATGAGCGAGGCCATTTACCCGGTGCGCAACTGATACCGGTCAAGGTTCTGGATGAAAGACTGTATGAGCTCGATCCTGAAAAGTTGACTATCACCTATTGTGCTGCCGGTGTACGCAGCCGTGCTGCGGCTTCGGTACTCAATAACGCCGGGTTTAAGGAAGTGTACAGCATGTCCGGGGGAATAAATGCCTGGGAGGGGCTCGTAGCCGAGGGCGAGTTGGAGATGACGACTGCCTGGTTTGTAACTGCGACCAAAGCGGAAGAGTACCTGGCTCTAGCCTGGTTGCTCGAAGATGGTGCCCGGCAGTTTTATGCCGCATTGGCCCAGCATTTTCATGAATCCCCGGTGGGGGATTTCTTTCAGCGACTGGTCGCCGCTGAAGATGCCCATAAGGAAACCTTGCATGACCTTTACCATGGTCTCAGTACCCGTTCCACCGGGGACGACTTTCCCGCGGTTGCACTGCCCGGTCCGGCCGGGGAAACCATGCTTGAAGGCGGCTTGTCCCTGGCCGAGGCTCTGCGCTGGTTGCCCGGCAAGACAGCCCAGCAGGCCTTGGAACTGGCCATCAGCCTTGAAGTCAACGCATACGATCGTTATCAGATCATGAGCCGTGAGGCCGTCGATCTGGAGGGTCAGACGGCCTTTGGAAAATTGGCCGATGAGGAGAAGGTTCATCTTGGTTTACTGAGTGATGAATTGGATCGTTGGTTGGAACATCACTAAATAGTCAGCAGAGTTTTTTCTCCTGATCGTTCTTTCGGTTTTTCTCTGGTTTAACAAGGGCTGCCGGAGCAGGGAAAACATTTAAGAGTATTAATAAATTGTATTCGCCCACGCTGCTTTTCCATAAGTCTCATGTTTTTTATCTAAAAAATTTAGGTAGTTAAAACATTTCTCGATCGATTTTCTGATGGTTTACCTTCCTTGACATCATTCAAACACAAGATACTCTTTTAATACCTATTAGCAGATTCGTTGTTTTTCCTGACAGATTACTAAAAAGGGGAAACTATGAATGGACTGATAAACGCATTGTCCAGAAAGAAACCTTCCTTGGAGAAGGGGGCGACCGTAGTTGAATTTGCCCTGATCGTACCTCTTCTCTTGATCCTTCTCATGGCGATTATCGAGTTGGGAGCGTTGTTCTGGGTCAATATGACCATGCAGCATGCCGTTAGAGAAGGGGCCAGATATGCGATCACCGGCCGCATTGATTTAGATCCCAATCCCAATCCTGCAGATCGTTTACGGCCCGCTGCGGTTGCAGAAAAAATAAAGCTGAGTTCATTGGGGCTTTACGATTCCGTGGTCACCGACCTGATTGTTACTGACCCGGACGGCAACGTACTGACCGGTTTCGGTGGCCCCGGGGAGACGCTTGTTATTAATCTGCATTGTTCATGGCCCTTGCTGACGCCACTGATCAGACCCTTTTTTGACGGTGGATCTTATAACTTTCAAGTGAGTTCAACGATGCGCAATGAAAACTTTTAAAGACAAAAATAAACGCTTTTTTTCCTGGCCATTCCGCTCCCCAAAAGGGGCTGCTGCGGTAGAAATGGCCTTGGTGTTGCCGTTGCTTCTGGTGGTGGCTTTCGGGTTGTTTGAATTTTCCCGAGGGATTTTGGCCAACAATGTAATCACCGGTATTAGCCGCGAAGGAGCCAATCTCTATTCCCGGACGGGGACGCCTCCGGGGGACATCATGACCGCCCTGGCCGGAACGGCCAGTCAAGTCAACATGGTGGATAACGGCATTATCTATATGACCAGGATACAACAGACAGGGGGTAACCCCCAGGTTCTGGAGCAGTTCCGTTGGATCGATTCGGCCTTGGCGGATCCTCCGGCCAGCACAATCTGGCTGTGCGACGGTCCGAGCAGCTGGAATGGTGAACAGTGCGATATCGGACCGGCTCTGCCAAGCGCAACGCGCACGGCCACACTTGATATGACCCTCAACGACGGTGAAGAAATTGTCGCGGTAGAAGTGTTTTATGTCTACCGTCCGGCTTTTGCTTTTTATTTGAAAAAGGATTTGACTTTCTATTCCCGGACACTGCTCTGACCTCAAACGGAGCCGCAATATGCAAAAGAACAGGTTGTCGAATAATATTGGCGCAGTTTTGGTGATGGTTGCCCTGTTTACGGTGGCTTTGTTTGTCGTCACCGGGCTTGCTATCGATTCCGGCATTGGCTTTGGTGTTCGCGCCAAACTCAATGCCGCTTTGGATTCCGCCGCAATCGCTGCCGCTCGGGCGGTTGCAACCGGCACCACAGACAGTGAACGAGCAGCGGCGGCTCAGGCTGCCGGAGAAAAGTATTTTGCTGCCAATTTTCCTGATGGTTGGTTGGGGGCGACACCCAGTGCGCCTGTTATATCCGCTGTTCACCATTCGGACGGATACTGGGAAATAGACGCGACTGGTTCCGCATCCGTTCCCACTAGCTTTATGCGGCTTATGGGACGTGATGTCATGACGGTAAATGCTACGGCAGAGGTCATTCGCCGGGATCTTGACATGATGCTGGTTATCGACTCCTCCGGGTCTATGGGCAGTCCCACTGCCGCCTTTCCCGCAGTTCGGGACGCCGCGAACAATTTCCTCGATTTGTTTAATGCCGGTTCCGGCGGTGATCGCATCGGGCTTGTTTCTTTTGCGTCGGGTTCGGTGCTTGATGTACCGATCAACAAAGACGCGACCCGAGGTTTTGACCGAACCACCATGCAGAACGCTATCAACGCTTTATCGGCAAGTGGTTATACGACTTCCGAATGGGCGATGCAAAGGGCCTATTCGGAGCTGGAAGCAGTACCGGCAGGCATTCGTTCGAGCCTGAGAGTAATCGTTTTTTTCAGCGACGGGGCGCCGAATACGGTAGCGTCCGATTTCACGCGTTTTGGAAGCACGGTGACTGGAACCCTTGCCTCGGGAACCTCTGGGCCTGGCGACAGTCGTGCCTGGCGATTTTATAATCATTTGCAACTAAATTCGCTCGTGGGGAGTTGGGGCAACGACATTGCCGAGTTGCCGGAAACCGGTCTCGGCGGGGTTGCACTGGAAAGTTTTAACAGCGCTCGTTCGCTGGTTCCCGCTTCCCCTCCCTATGAGAATACCCGGTGTAATGTCAACAAGGCCGCTCGGAATATGGTAGAAAACGTGGCCAACACTGCCCGGGAAAACAACATAGTGATTTTTACCCTGGGATATGATGGACCCGACCCTTCCGGCGACAACCGTCTAAACACACTGGAGATCGATTTTTGCGGTTATGGCAACGAGGAGTTTGGGGCGAACATTCTGCAGAGATTGGCCAACACTACCGCAGTAGAACCTTCCGGCAGCGACGACCCCGATCAACCCAGGGGCCTTTGTATTTTATTTGATGACCCGGATGAGGCTGAAGCTGCTTTTAACCAGGTAGCCAGTGCCATTTTGCGGCTAACCCGTTAAAGTTCAGCAATCATCAAAGTAGCTGCTCAAGAATTATAGAAAGGACCTGGTGACAACATTGGTCAGACAAAGAAAAAAAAGAATATGTCAACAGGCGGGGGCGACCATGGTGGAATACGCGGTACTCCTGGCAATTTTTGCCTTGTTGGTTGCCGGGGCTGTTGTCCTGATCGAAAGCAAGGTCAATAACTCTTTTAATAGCGTAACCAACGAATTAGCCAATCCGCCCGGCTATTGAAGCAATTGCAGGCAAGAAAAAACGGGAATGGCGTCGCAACCGGGAAGGAATGCGGCGCCATTTGTATTTGAATGCCTTGGTGTTTTCCTTAGTGAACGAGTGGGATGTTAAGCCTTTTTTTGGCAAAGTGAGAGTTTATGCCCTTTAGAGCTCTGGAAAAAACGGTTGCAACCTTGCTGGTCATATTAGGGTTAATATTGTGCAGTGTTGCTTGCGGCAACAACGCAAGAGGCCTGGCTCTCCCGATCCCAACCCAATCTGAAAAGACCGCTGCTTCAGAGGAGAAAAAGGTCAACAACCATCCTGTTGGCTTGAATAACGAAGAAGTTCGTCAATTGCTTACAGAGCACAACCGTGTAAGGTCAACCGTCGGTGTGGGAACAGTGACCTGGTCGCCAGATCTGGCAGCCTATGCTCAGCAATGGGCGGACCATCTGGCTGGAAACGAATGCCGCATAAAACATCGTCCGGCCGCAGGTCAGTGGCAAGGACTTTACGGAGAAAATCTGTTCACCGGGACCGCGGGGTACTATGATGTGAGCGACGGGGTACGGGCCTGGGAGAGCGAAAAACAGTTTTTCAAGGGGGGCGAAGTTACCCTGGCCAATGTTCAGCAGGTTGGCCATTATACCCAGTTGGTCTGGCGAAATACTACTGAGGTCGGCTGTGGCAAAGCCGAATGCCAGGGGAAAATAATTCTTGTCTGCAATTACGCGCCGCCCGGCAATGTTGTGGACGAAGCGCCCTATTGAGGGAAGATTTTTGAGAGAAAACACAAGAGCGGGTCGCCAGGGGGACGACCCGCTCTTGTGTTTTCTGGGAGGTGGGGGGAGCTTTAATTTTTACCCTTGTTTGACAAAGGTACCGGCTTCAGCACAGGAAGGGCATTTTCTAGGTTTGCAACGTCCTTCTTTTTCATGCCCACACTTTTCACATTTAAAAATGGCCATATCTGTCTCCTTATGGATGGAATTGCTTAAATAGAACCAAATTGGTAATGATTCTACCTGAAATGGTTTTCAAGTCAAGGAGAAAATAAAAAAGGGGTTACGTCCATGACGTAACCCCTGATTTGATTGTGGCGCGCGATGCAGGATTCGAACCTGCGACCTCTGCCTCCGGAGCCCAGAAAATAAAAATATCTTTAAATGGCTATATGTGGCAAAAAAACTAAAAATAACAACTACATATGGTCTTTTTTGGGGTGTATTTTTTTGTATTTAAAAATTTATTTGTTTAATTATCTGCTTGATTATGTGGGGTTTATAATCTATGTCTGTTGACATCTCTGACCTTTACAAGGGCCCCAAGTATGGACGGCTCCCCTCAAAATCAGACTCTTCCTGGTGAATCCCCTTATTACCGTTTAACGAATTTCAGTTTTTTGCTTGGCGTCGCAGAAGAGATGGCAATACCAGCCATCACCCGGAAATCTTTACGTCATCTTTTGGATATCCTTGAACCACCGGACCAGTTGTATAGACTCTTCCTGGTCCTAAATAACCTCAAAGATATTTACCCCATTTTAAAAATCATTTCCCGAGATCAGCGATGGCGTCTTGTCGGCGATCGTATCTGCAGCACCGAAAAAGCTTGCACGATTCTGGTGGAGCACCGGCAGGACATATTGAGTCGCAGGGGGCTGCATAAAGATCTGGAAGCGAAATATACGGAAAATGGCAAAAGTTCAAACAATGACAGCTTTCGTGGGCTCAACAAGGACCATCCACTTTGGTGTGCCCTAGGCCATCAGCCCATCGGTGGACGTCTCTTCCCGTTTCACCAGTTGCTGTCCCACATTCTGTTGTGCACTGTCACAATGGAAAATCATCCTGCAGCAGGCCGGCTGAACAATGATCGTAACAAGGCCTTGACGGCAGTTCGGGGTCTTGCCAACTCCAAAAACATAAAAGAACTGAATGCCCTGCCCGAAAGCCTGCTTAGTCCTGAAAAATATTGCCAGGGGCTCAGAGACCTGCCGGAGGATTTCCGCTTACACGAAGTCGCCACATTCCTGGAAGAGGTTATTGACTTTGTCGGCATGGATTGGCAGGAAGAGCCGGTTACCGAGCATCCTGAAGAACTCCACAAAGAGATTCGCTTCCTCGAAATGCCCGCTGCCGACGAGAAATGCTCACCGGATTCCCAGATCGTTGTCCCCGCCGGCTTCGAGATCCTGACCGGGCGAGCAGGAGCAGGTTACTGGAGTGGGACGCAGATCAGCAAATCCCTGGCAAAAGCCAATCAGCTGTTTCCTTTTGCATGGAACACTTTGTCAAGAACAGATATCGTCTCCCTGATCGATTTCCTTGATCCGGAACAGACATCTCTGAAGCCTGCTTCCGTACAAGCCAGAGCCTTCCTGAGTTTGATGCTATGGTGCGGCATGGACGAAGCCAGGATCGCCGGTATTTGCCTGAAGTACGGTTTCCATGCCGAAGGCGGCCACCCGGGCAGAGATTTGTACAATCCGCAGAGCGGCACCATGCGCCTGATATCAGAGTTCCCCGTGTTGAAAACACCGGTTCCTGTCCAGGCACGTGACCAACTGCATGAACGTCAGTTTTACATGGATATTCCTCTGCCGGAGATGGCGGTGAAAGCTCTCACGCACTACCTGACCCGGCAACCGGCAGATGACGGCACAAAACTGTTTCCACTGACGCCTATTGATATCAGAACTTCCTGCCTGAAAGAGTGTCGGGTTCTGGGTGGTTCCAACCGCGCCCATCTTAGCCTGGTGCGTATACAGAGCTTGTTGCAGAACCGGCTGGCACGCACATCCTACGGCGATTCAGCCTCGGCTGTGCTGGCCTTTGGTAAGGATATTTTCCTCGGCCGCTCCAAGGCCCATTACGCTTCCTTTGGCGCCAGCGATCTGAAAGAAATCTATCGACGAACCGTCCACGATATCCTGCAGCAAACAGGAAGACAGCCGGTTTTCTCCCCTCAATATCCGGCTGCTACGACCCTCCATGTCGGTACCCCCAAGCGCCCCCGGTTGAGAACTGTTCAGGATCTTTTTGCCAGGCTGATTGACACCTTGTCTCTGCTGCGCTCCAGCATAAAGACAACGGAGGATCTGGCGGCCTATCACAACCTCTACACGACTTACACGGTTATGGCTGTTTTCTTCGCCACCGGTCGCCGGCCAACCCGATCTCCTTACATACCGGCGGAGGATATCGACACCGAAACCGGTTTTTGCATAATTCGTGACAAGGACACCCCCGATTATTACCATACGCGCTTGGTTTGGCTGCCCAGGGTAATGCAAGATCAACTGAAACACTATCGCATCTATCTCAAAAATTTGCTGGGGCATACAGGTCCCGGAGCAGGCCAAAAGGGCGAAGGCCCCGGATTTTTTTACCTGGATAAGAATCTGCAGGCAGAGCAGGTCCGGCCGCAGACTCTGGCTGGCCGGTTGCAGGATTTGGGCTACCATGCTCCCGTGAACGCCCAGCGCCATTTTTTAAAATCGGAATTGCAGGAGGCGGGCTGTGCTGCTGACGTGGTGGAATTATTCCTCGGCCACTGGGAAGTTGGCGAAGAAGGATTCACGCGATCCTCGGCACTTTTCCCGGCTGATTACCGCGCTGAACTGGAAAGACATCTCACGCCCCTTTTAAAACGAATCGGCATTATTCCACAAAGAGGTCTGATCAGTCTGCCCAGACGCTTTCGGGCGATGGAAATTACCTTTGCCCGAAGGGCGACGGCTCCACGGCCTCGGCAGCCAATCGAGTCTGAATGGGTACCGGGGAAACCTCCGGGGGAAATCTGGTTTCAGGTTCTTGCCCCGCTGCGGCGGGAGATGGATTTCTGCCAGGCTTTTAATGCCGAACAAAAAGCCGTCCTGCGCCTCATGACAGAGAAGCTGCCGGCCCTGTACGCGGGAGAAGAAGACTTGTCCCTCTCCCAGGCGGAGATCAGAACCTTCTACTTCCGACTCGGTCGTCGCGGGGTGGACAAAAAGACTGCTTTCAGACGGCAGTTGTTTTTTTGCCTTGGTCTGGAGCATGGCCGCGCCAAACATCAGTGGGATGTTCGGGTGCCCCCTCCGAAAATCCTGCCCAAAGACAAAAACCTGGTTCGTCCTTCTATCGGTCCTGCATTGACCGATTTCCGCAGGATCGAAAAAGCTTTTGTACGGGACCTGGAGCAGCCCCTGCCGGATCGGCCGGAGCTCAGGGTCGGACAGATACTGGTCAGTGCGATCCTCTATGGAGGTCTGCACCACAAGAATTGGCTGGAAAACTTCACGCTGGCTCTCGCCGGCAGTATTTATCAATGGCGGGACTGGCTCTGGCTGGATCTGTGGACCGACAGGAAATATTTCGAGGCTTCTTTTGAGTCGCGATTTTTTGCACAGATGAAGCCGGGGTTGTATCGGCGCTGGGTAGCCGACCCGACCACACAGGCCCTGATTTACCGCTGGTACCATTTTGCACCTGAAGACAGGAAGGTCTGTGCTGAGCTGGAGCCTGAAAAAGTACTAGCTGGCTATCTGAGCCACATCGGTATTTCCCTGAAGCGAAAAAGAAAATTGCTGAATGCCTTGTTTGAGGTCGCGAGCGCCTTTGCCGTGATCACTTTGCCGCCTTTTCTGACTGCCTACGCAAAGAATCAGCTGCCTTCGGCTTCGCTGCCCGGCCCGCGCTGGATACGGTTCCTTGACGACAGGATAGTGCCTGTCACTAGACCGTCCAGGGAACGTGATCTGCCGGACCCGTTGCCCGACAGGGCTTTTCTCAAGTCCGCCCAAAACGATCTTCGCAAGAAGCTTTGCCGGCTTCTGCCGGCTCAGCGCCCTGAAAATGAAAGCGACCTGGAAAAGGTTGCCGGCCGGATCCGCTCCTTTATGGAACGGAAAAGCGGAAAGGTCAGCCCGGTGCTTTTTCTGCTGGGCGAATGGGCGATTTATCTTTTTTCCCACAAAACCTCGGAGCTTGATCGGCATCGGGAGAAAGACTCTTTGCAGCCCTCTACCGTGGAAAATTATATCACCAGCATTGCTGATCCCCTTTTTGCTGTCTATCGGGGAAGCAACCCCCTGCAGCAGGATGAAGAAGATTTCCAAGGAAGCTGCAAGAGAATTGGAGCCTATTACCGACATAAACATCAGGTTTCATTTGGTGCTGCTGCCTATGTCCATACAATCAATCGCCTGCGGTTGTTTCATGATTTTCTGGAGATTTGCTACAACGCTCCGGATGTTTCATTCGCAGGTTTATTGAAAAGGGGCGCCCGCGGGCGCAGCGACCGGGTCAGCGCGAATATTTTCAGCCCTGGCGATTATCTTCGGATCAGTCGGGCTTTGGGTTGGGATGCGCCAGCACACACGAGACAACAGAAGATGACGCTCTGCGCTCTGGTTTTGGCCTATCGACTTGGGTTGCGTCGTTCGGAAATCTTGGGATTGAGGCTCATGGATCTAATCGGGCATGATCACCTGGATGTTCTGGTGCAGCCGCATGCAGATAGAGGGCTTAAATCAGCATCGGCACGGCGATTAATGCCCCTCGATCTGTTGGCACCATCGGAGGTGTCTTTTATCCGTAGCTGGCTCGAAGAACGGGCGGAAGAACCTTGCACCAACGAAAACAGTTTTTTGTTCACATCTTCGAGTCTGAGTTCTGAGATGATCAGCGACCGTGAACTGTTCAGTAATTTACGGCGTTGCGTCAAGGAGATCACAGGAGACGATTACGCGGTGCTTCATCATTTTAGGCACAGTTTCGACACAAATCTGGTTTTGCATTTGATGAGGCGCGGTGACATCAAGCTATCCGCGACGCCGGAGATGATGGAGGACAATTCGGGAGCTTTCACGCTTCATCCGGACCTGCTAGATGCAATCATTGGAAATGAATTCAGCGGGCGGAAGAAATTGCATGCGACGGCAATAATGATGGGGCATGCAGATGTCCCGACAGGGCTTTACAGTTATGTGCATCTGAGCGATTTCCTTCTGGGGTATTATTGCCGGCACCGGGACAGGGCGCCGAAATTTTCCCCGGCAGCGGTCGCTAACATCCTTGGAATCAGCGCCAAGCGTGGCCAGCAGATCGTCCGCGGCCCAGGTCACCCTCTAATTTCATCACTGGCTGCGAACTCGGTAATTTTTAAAGAGATGTTCGAACACCCCCTGATGCGTGAAGCGGCAGCGCCAGCATTGCCCCACAAAGCAAGAGCCCGGGAAGGTCTGCTGCTTCCATTGGACGAGGTGTTGGCCGAATTGCGGCGCGACCTTAAACAAGAGGAGGGGGGTATCAAGTTGCCACAAGGGCTCGACGAGCTGGAGTGGCTTCGCAGGAAATACGAGTCGATCGAGCGTCTGCAGTTTCGCGCTCAAAAGCGGTTGATCGGCATTGCTGCTAGGCTGAAGAGCTGTTGCCGCAATAATTATCTTGAATTCGATCGATTCATTAAAGCGAGGGAATTTTTGGATCTTTGGCAGGCTTGTGGTGCGGACCTCGACGAGTTGAAATTTAGCTGCCATGGGTCGCGCTGGTATAAGAAAGATCAGCAGGATAAAGGAGGGTTGAGTTGGAGAAAAAAATTCCCCATGCTGCAAATTCACTGGAAGGGGGAGGGACAGTGCCAGCTGAAAAACAGCTATGGCTGCTTACGTGCATCGATTGAGAATGAAAAGAATATGACCCACGTTATCAAATGTCTGCTCCAGTGTCTTTGTCGAGCAAGTCGAAGGTGATTTTTCCACAAATTTCTGGATAATCAACTATATATTCATGTTTTTGATCCCTGAACAGATCAAGATTGGATTCGATTATTTTACGTGTTTCGTTCGAAATTAAGCATTTTTGTTCTGACGATTTGCCTAAAATAAAAACAGACTCTATATCCTTTTCAAGGGAAAGCAAAAAGAGCTTGGCCTCTGTTGTTTCTTTTATTTTTTTCGTTTTATTTGTTTTCAAACTAATTTTTTTGGAATTTCTCATATGTGGTCTATTTAGTGTTTCATTTTTTAATATCTCCTCGTAATTGAACAACGGATAATTTAAATATTTATTTTTTTCCGCGACTTTGTATTTTAAATTTAAAACAAAGAATTCGTGGTTATTTGACAAGTTGTTTTTCATTTTTATATACAAAGCTGTGAGTGACCTCCTGTCATTTAGACCTACATCCCCTAAATGGAACTCTTTAGCAGCATTTTTTGTTAGCAAGTATAAGGGGTTGTCTTCCACTGGATTTAAGGGAGGCGGTGATAACGGGGAGGGGTTTATTATAGTGTCTAATGTCCCCATGACTGTTTCAGCGATTTTTTGATACAATTCATGTTCTTCGGCAGGGCCGTAAATGGTCAACCTGTAGCAGTAGACAAATTGGGGGTCGTTGTGATTATGGATAACTTCGATTTTTGGGCTTGGGCGACATAATCCCGCATAGATGTTTGCTACTTTCCCGGCGGCATCAGCCCAAAAACTGGCAAATTGGTTGGCGGCCTTGTGATTGGCAGATATTCGGGGTGTCTTCCGTAGATGGATTTCAACCGGGAAAACCAATTTTGGGGTGTCGGCATTTATGTCGAAAATATTCAAGGCAATCCTCCTTATTGACACGCGCCCCTATTGGGTATAGCTTGTTTGTAAGCATGGTTCATTTCTTCCCCCATTTTGCAGAACCGAGTTTTGTTGTGTCAATAAAAAAAGTTAATTTAGCGGAAAAAATCAAATGCCTGCGGAGCGAATACAATTTGACTCAAAAGCAGTTCGCAGAACGACTTCATGTATCTGAGGCGTATATTTCCCAGCTCGAAAAGGGGAAAGTGCCTTCTTTGATGTTTTTGGATTTATTGCTTTGTAAATTTCGCCTGAATCCAGAGGAGTTTTGCCAGGACATAGAACTGAAACAGGCTCTAGAGGAGAAGTCTAAAAAGTACTTCGGCCCCGCGGTGGCACTACTCAGTCTCTCGGCTCCAGCTATTCCGCTGGTGGCAGGTGCCGGGGTGGCAGGAATTGGAGCGGCCACCCTGATTTTAAGAATGCTTGATGCCTATGGCGCCCGGACGGAAAAGGAACTCGCAGAAAAGCATTTGAAGATTGGTAAAAACACCATTTCAACTTGGAAGACACGCGACAAGATCCCGGAAAAATATTTATTGAAAACAAGCGAAGATACCGGGCGGCCTATGGGGTGGATTCTTGGCCGAAAGGAATTGTCTGTACGCCCAATCGTTGAAAAGACCGTTGCTCGAGCGGAGAAAATAGTTTTGGCCGAAGGTCTCACTCTCGCTCCAGGGAAAAAAGGGGAAATGATTGGCTTTCTGGTGGAGGAATTTATTCAAACCGGGGAAGTAAGCGTTCAAAGAATAAAAGACGTTGTTCAATTGGTGGCCAGGTAGAAAGATGTCTGATGCGAAACTGGTTGCTCAATCAGCCAAGGCCGGCAGAGTTTGAATGGTATCGCCCGGCTGGTTGTTTCCTTCGGTCTGTTTCTAGATCCGGTTAATATGCCAAGAGGAGTGATTGGCCATGTTGGATTTGGAAGATCTTCTTATAAGTCAGCCCGGTTTGGAGGAATTTGCGAGCTTAGCGTACAAGGGAGTGCCCCGTAAGTTAGTGGACGAATTGGCTTCCGCTCTTGCCCTTAAAAGAGCGGATCTTGCTCTGTCTTTGCGCATCTCCGAACGGACTTTGGGGAGGTACCGCTCGGACCAGTTGTTGTCTGTGACTGTATCAGAACAAGTTTTGTGGTTTGTCAGGGTTTTCGTCCGGGCCATAGAAATATTTGAGGACCGAGACAAGGCCGCCCGCTGGATGACCTCAAAAAGCAGGGCGTTGAATGGGGTGCCACTGGAATTGATGAAAACGGCTTTTGGTGCCGAGCGGGTGATGGACAGTCTGGGGCGGATCGAGCATGGGGTGTATTCCTGATCCCTGTATCACTCAGACATACCCATGGAAGTCTGGGGCCAAACCAGTGTCCGGGAAAATGGGACCGGCCCGAGTCTATCCCTCAGGTTTCATAGACACCCGCGCCCATTTGGTAATATCTTGCAAATAACCCCTTTTGATATACGAAAGCCCCTGATTTAATGATCAGGGGCTTTTCTTTTTAACTCTATTTTTCAGGCACACTGCTGGCGGTTCTCAGCTTACAGGCGATAGACCGAAGAGCGGCTGATTCCGTAATGTTGGGCAATTTCCATTTTGCTACAACCTGGTTCCTCATAGTCCCTGACCAGTTCCTCTATTTCCTTCTTTGTCAGCTTTGGTTTTGCTCCAAACTTCACTCCTCTAGCAACAGCTCTTTCTCGTCCCTCCGTAGAGCGTTCCTTGATCAACTCTCGTTCAAACTCGCCTATGGCAGCCAGAATCTTGAACTGCAGTCTTCCATAAAGGGTGGTTGTATCGATCCCTTGGTCTAAAACAACCAGATCCACATCTTTACCTTGAAGCCTTTTTACGATGTTAGCGAGGTCAACTACTGACCTTGCCAGACGATCGAGCTTTGTCACCACAAACACGTCCTCGTCCCGGGCGAAATCCAAAGCCTTTTGCAGCTCTTGGCGATCTTTGGCAGTTGCTCCAGACGCCTTTTCATAAAAGCCCCGATCACAATCGGCCAATCGGTCTAGCTGAACATCTAGCCTTTGTCCTCTTGAACTCACTCTTGCGTACCAGATCCTCATTCCCATGTCGGCCTCCTTTCGCACTGTTGGATATTTTTCCCTCGCTCGAAGTATCGTCATGAAAATTTATCGAAATCGATAACGCCGAGGCCGGTATGATTTAAATGGGAGGTTTTCTGAGGGGGTAAGTCACTTTATGTTGAACGGCATACTTCTCACTTGAAAAATCGATCTGAAGCAGTTAGTGATAAATAACCTGTATGTTTACAACAGGCCCTGCTGATGCGGCCCCTGGGGATTGTCCTCAGGGGTCGTTTCTTATTTGCCACCACCCAATAGGGCTAAGAAGCTCTGCTCTCCAACCCAAGACATTTCTCGTAAATCAAAAGTAAAAAGATAACACAAAGGACCCGCCTGCAAAAAGGGCGGACCCTTTGTGTTTAGAAAGTCATTGAGCAGAACAGGACAGGAGTTAATACAACTTAAAGAAGGGGCTGTCCTGCAATAGCTAGCCCCTGCCGATACAGGGCCGGTGGGGGCTAACTGTTTTCAAGCTCAATTGTTATCGATGACGGTTAATATTTACCGAATTCGACATCATCGAGGGCGATCATCGTCGTTCCATCATTCTGCGGCATGACTGTGGAAAGCTTTATGGTCGGCTTGCCTAGCTGCGGAGCAGGTAGGGCCATGTCGGAGCCGTTTCGTGCGGGTGCGGCAAGCGCGGTCCCGTTCTGCTGCAGAGCGAAGCGGGACAACATCTGCTTCAACACGTCGGCCTGGCTGGCCAGTTCCTCTGCTGCTGCGGCGCTTTCCTCTGCGTTGGCGGTGTTGGTCTGGGTAACCTGGTCGATCTGGCCGAGACCCTGGTTGACTTGGCCAATGCCTTCGGCCTGCTCGCTGGAGGCGGCGGAGATTTCGCCGACCAGGTCGGAAACCTTGGCCACGCTGTCGACGATATCCTTAAGAGCCGTGGCCGTCTCATCAGCGATCTGGGTGCCGTTCTCGGCCTTGGCCACCGAGCCCTCGATGAGTTCGGCCGTCTCCCGGGCTGCCTTGGCGCTGCGGGCGGCCAGGTTGCGTACTTCTTCAGCGACGACGGCGAAGCCTTTGCCGTGCTGACCAGCCCGGGCCGCTTCGACGGCCGCATTAAGGGCCAACAGGTTGGTCTGGAAGGCGATTTCGTCGATGACCCGAATGATTTTTGAGATATTTTGGCCGGACTCGTTGATCTCAGCCATCGCTTGAACCATGTCCGCCATTCGGCTGTTGCCCTGTTCCCCGGCACTGCGGGCCTGGCTGGCCAGCTGGTTGGCCTGTTGGGCATTGTCGGCGTTGAGGCCGGTCTGCGAGGCCAGCTCGGTCATCGAGGCGCTGATTTCCTCCAGGGACGCAGCCGATTCGGTAGCGCCCTGAGAGAGGGTTTGGCTCGAATCAGACACCTGCACAGAGCCGCTGGCGATCTGCTCTCCGGCCATCTGGATCTGGCCCAGTACCTCGTTGAGGTTGGCCACCATCTTGCGGAAAGCCTTGCCGAACTGGTCCTTGTCGGAAGCCAACTGGACTTCGACGTTGAGGTTGCCTGCTGCGATTTCCTCGGCCAGTTGGGCATGTTCCGCCAGGCCTGCAGCCATCTGGTTGAGGGAGGCTGCCAGTTGGCCGATCTCGTCGTTCCGTTTCAGCTCCATGCGCTGACTGGTGTCGCCGGCCTTGATGGTTTCGGCGAATTCAACCCCGGACCGAATGGCGACAACGATGCGGCGGGCAATGAGGTAGATCACCGTGCCCACCGCCAGCAGGGTCAGAACAGCGACCAGCAGGCTGATGTTGCGAATACTGGTGACGGAGGCGAAGATGTCATCCAGTTCGGCGCCGGCGGCGATGATCCAGCCGGTCTGTGCCACCGGTGCGAAAGCGACGATTTTTTCCTGGCCTTCCCAGGGGTATTGTTTGAAGCCCTGTTTTTCTTTCAGTACCTCCCGCCCCCAATCGAATTCAGACAGCGAACGTTCCAGGATGATGGCTGCTTTGGGGTGAGAGAGGAAGCGACCGTTCCCTTCCACCAGGTAAGCGTAGCCCTTGGTGCCTATCTTTATCGGCTCTATGAATTCCTTGGCAAACAGTGCCAGGTCGACAACGCCGATACATACCCCCTGCACCAGGCCGTCGTGCTCGACCGGGGTCGCTACCACAAAGGCCGGTTGCCCGCTGATCTTGCTCTTGATCGCTTCGGAGATATTGGCCTTGCCGGTCAGGGCGGTGCTGAAATAGGCGCGATCGGAGATCTGCAGTTTGCTGACCATGCTCTCGTCGGAGGCAGCCACTACCATGCCGTCCCGGCCGGCGACGGCCAGCAGTTCGTAGCAGCTGTATTCGGCAGCCATTTCCTGCAGCACCCGGTTGGCAGCGGCCGTCGCTGCAGCATCGGTCCGGGTGAGGGGCGCCAGCAGCCGCCTCTGTCTGGCGAGGGTCTTAATGTCGCTGGCCAAGTCGGCGACCCAGTTGTCGATCTGTTTGCTTAGCCCCTCCGTCAGTTGTTGCATATGATCCTTGATGCTCTCCTCCAAGACTTCTTTCGATGCCTCGTAAGACAAAAAGGTGGCGACGGTCATGCCGACAATGATTGCCAGAAGGGTCGGCAACAGGATCTGGCCTCGTAACTTCAACTGCATCTTCTCTTCTCCTTATCTAGTTAGATGGAAATGCCTTATCTAAGACCAGCGGCTATGTTGCTAAGAGTTGCTGAACGTCCAGAAGAATGTTCACTCTTTCACCGACCTTGCCGATTCCCGTGACGTACTGTTGTCTGCTGCCATGCTGCGCAGTGGGGGGCGGATCAACCGCCGAGTCGGGGATATCCGCTACTTCCCGCACCCGGTCGACCACCAGACCGATGGTTTTCTCGTCGAGTTCAGTGACGATGACGCAGGTCCGTTCGTCATAGTCCCGCTGCGGCAGGCCGAAACGGAGCCGGACATCCATGACCGGAATGACTTTCCCCCGCAGGTTGATTACTCCTTTGACCAACGGCGGCATATCGGGAACTTCTGTAATCTTCTGAATGCCGGTTATTTCGGTGATGTACCGGATGGAGACGCCGTATTCTTCATCGGCCAGATAAAAGGTCAGATACTTGTCCTTCTGGGTATCCTCTTCCTGGAACGTTGTTTCTTGGTCAGGTTCCGAACTAATGACTGTTTGGTTCATTTTTGTCCTTTCCGAAGGGGCCTCCACTGACATCCTTCCGATTAAGCGAAGAGTGGAAGGGGGGGACAACTGGTTGAAGTAGTGTTTCTGAAACGCGAATCAATGCAAGTGTGTGCCTCGGTTCGAGTGCTTATCTGGCAATTGCCGTACCATATGCGGGTGGGGAGGCAATAGCCGCCTTGAATTCCAAAGACAATTTTTCTGGAATTGAACGCAAGTGCTTAAAATTTATAAAAGTTATAATATATGGCTCTTAAATTTTTTTGTTTGTGATAACGTAATAAAATCCTGGTTTCTTGATAGGTGTAGGGAGGGGGGAGGAGAAATAGTGTGGCGTGCCACACTATTGGCCTGCCACATATATGGGGTAGGCCACAGTATAGACGATGATGGTGGGTATCAGACCAGTTGATGCGCCTTAAAACGCTAGAAACTCTACTTTTCAACTGTCCATTTGGCCGGGAAGTTTACGATATCAACTTATTCGACCACCAAGACTTCCTTGGGTTCAGTTGATTGGGATTAACTGCTAGCCTTGCTGCGAGAGCGTGACAAAAGGCCCACCTGTAAATAGGTAGGGCCTTTTTGTTTTGAAATGTTCCTTGCTTTTATTGAGCTAAGAACGTCGGCAAAAGGGGTGGCCTTTGGATTGGTGCAGGGAGCAAGTGCACCGATAGCCCCGATTGGTTTGGCATATTTCAGCAGGCTATTTTCAATATCTACTTCCACCACTCCAACTGATCTCTGGTCTTTCATGAACCCTAGAGTGCCTTTTGCCTTTCTGTGAGTTTAAGGGGGCCGTTACTCATTCTTGATTCCTGAACTGCAAAATGCGCAAGCTTTTTAGTGAAACCTGGTTTGCACCCTGGCCAGTCAGCTCTTGCGCATATTTCATCCACCATTTCCTGGGGGGGCAGGGCGCGCTTCAGCTTGTCGGTGGTTGTTTTTGCATCAGCTCTTCGAAGCGAGTGAAGTTCTCCAAGATATATTCGATATTGGTGTTTACTTTGTCGTCACTGTCTTTGGTGCTGTGGAAGAATGCTTTCGCTTCCCCCAGGCAAGCCTTGGCGCTTGCTAAGTCGTTGAGCCGTGTGAATTCTTGCATTAAGTGGAGTTGATGCAGGATGAAATCAAATGGTGTGACTTTCTTTGGGTTTGGGTCAGCGTTTTTTTCATCGGCCATGTCATTCTCCTTTGGGGGTGTCAATCTGCCGCTTGGAAATTAGCTTCTATCTATTGAAAAGTGGATTTCAGTTGGCCGGCCCTTAAAAAAGTTGACCAGAACTGGTTTCATGTTATATAACCAAATATATGGTTAAAAAAGATATGGGTCAATCCCATTTTGAATTATGGTCATCTCGGCGTATCTCTTGCCGACAACTAAAGGCCTTGTGTGGGGGGGGAGAATGCAATTTTTAGGGAGAAGTTATGCATACCCCTTCAAGTGAATTGAAACAGCGAATGAAGCGTTTCCGCCTGCGGATGGACCGATATGATCCCGCCTGGCAGGCCGTGGTCATTTTTAGCAAGGTAAACCAGTATTATTTCACGGGCACCATGCAAGACGGACTGTTGTGGATTCCTCGGGACGGCGAGGCAGTCTACTGGGTGCGCAAGAGTATCGAGCGGGCCCGGGACGAATCGTTTTTCTCCCATATTATGTCCATGAACAGCTTTCGCGACGTTGCGGCTACAATTGATTTTTTGCCAGAAAATCTACATCTCGAGTGGGAACTGGTTTCACTGGGTTTGTTGCGCCGCTTTCAGAAGCACTTTCCAGTCAATGACATTCGGCCGGTAGATAGCGCCATCGCATCCGTCCGCGCAGTAAAAAGCTCCTATGAGCTAGAACTTATGAAACGCGCCGGCGAGGTGCACAGGCGCATTCTCGAGGAGCAAGTCCCGGCCCTGCTTGAAGAAGGTATGAGCGAAGTGGATTTGGCCGGGCGGCTTTACCCGGTGATGGTCGAAGAAGGTCATCATGGCGTGGCACGGTTCGCCATGTTTCAGGCAGAGATGGCGTTGGGGTATATCTGCTTCGGTGAAAGCTCTCTCTACCCATGTTCCTTCGACGGTCCGGGAGGTAATTACGGTCTCCATCCGGCAGTGCCGTTTCTCGGTAGCCGTCAGCACAGGCTGACAAAAGGAGACCTTGTGTTCATCGATGTCGTCTGCGGTTTGGACGGTTATCATACGGACAAGACCCAGACCTATATGTTTGGAGGGGCGCTCGATGCCTCGGCTGCTGCTGCGCATTACCAGTGCGTGGCCATTCAGGAGCAAGTTGCCGAAAGGCTGCGGCCGGGCGCCATACCTTCGAAGATTTACCAAGAGGTCATGACCTCTCTGGATGACGAGTTCCTGGTGAATTTCATGGGCTACGGTTCTCGTCCGGCGCGGTTTCTCGGCCACGGCATCGGTCTGCAGGTGGACGAATCGCCGGTTATCGCCAAGGGGTTTGAGGAGCCCCTTGAGGAGGGCATGGTACTGGCTTTGGAACCCAAAAAGGGTATTGAAGGGGTCGGACTGGTAGGCATTGAAAACACATTCATCGTCACCTCCGAAGGAGGGCAGTGCATTACTGGTACCCATCCGGGACTGATGCCAGTGTATTGAAACTTAGTAGTAGGTATCTGTTTTTAACCGGAGGCTTCAGCCTGTAAGCGCAATGGATGGCTTGACACCATGAACATGGAAGCAACAGAGCCCGATCCAGCTTTGCGGGATTATCCGAGCAAGTTGTTCGTGGAGACTACCACCCATTGCAATCTGCGCTGCCCCATGTGCGTCAAACAGTCGCAGGACAGCCAGGTGGTCAACGGCAACCTCAGCCAGGAACTCTTCGCCGCCCTGGAACCGGCCTTCCCCCAGCTGGAGTCCCTGGTTCTCAATGGTATCGGCGAACCGCTTATGCACCCGCGTCTGCTCGAATGGGTGGGCCGGGCGCGACAGGCGATGCCCGATGACGCCTGGATCGGTTTTCAGTCCAACGGCCTGCTTCTCGATCAGCCCATTGCCCGCAAGCTGGTGGCCGCAGGGCTCGACCGCATCTGTCTCTCGGTAGACGGGGTAAAACCGGAGACCTTCAGCAGGGTTCGGGAAGGCGAGAATCTCAGCGATATGGAGCGGGCCTTTGCGGTGTTGGCCGCAGCCCGCCGAACCCAATCGGGCAGTCGGCTGAAGGTCGGCGCCGAGTTTGTCACCATGCGCGAAAATTTTCGTCAGCTGCCCGACACGGTGCGCTGGGTGGCGCAGCGCGGTGCCGATTTCTGCATCGTTTCACAGACCTTGCCCTACACCCCGGCTTCGGTGCAACAGGCCACCTACCATAGCTCCAGCGAGGCAGCTGTGGCTATTTTTGACGAGTGGAAGGAGCGCTTGACGGAGTTGGGCCTGGATATCAATCTTTACGATCAAACCCCTTGGAAGCGGAAAGGAGCGGGGGGGCAGGAAGTGGCGTCTTATAGATTCCATAATACCTCTAAAATCCCTTGGAAACGGGAAGGATCGGGGGCCCTGGAAAGCGACCCACGCATCGCACAGGTGAATAAGCTGGTCAACAAGATGCGGCTCGAGGCGCGTCGGCGGGAGATTTTCGTGGACGTCAAGCAAATACTCAGCCGGGATATGACGCTGCAAGACGAAGTGGAAGAAGTTTACGGAGAGGCGCAGAGGGTGGCGGATGAAATGGGTATCGAACTCAAACTGCCGGCGATCACCCCCCTGGCGGACCGCAAGTGCGATTTCGTCACTGGTGGCTCGGCTTTCATCTCCTGGTACGGTGGGGTGCATCCCTGTTATTACCTTTGGCACCAGTATCGTTGCTATGTCAGCGACTGGGACCGGCTGGTCAAGGTCAAGGAGTTCGGCAATCTCAACGAACGGCCGTTATTGGAGGTTTGGAACGATACCGAGTTTCAGGCTTTTCGCCGTAATGTTATAGAGTTTGACTATCCCTACTGCAGCAACTGCTGGGGAGCGCCCTGCAATCTGGTGCAGGAGGAAGACTTTCAGGAAAATTGCTACTCCGGCAACGAGCCGTGTGGCGCCTGTCAGTGGGCCATGGGGTTGTTGCAGTGCCTGCAGTAGTTTTGATTTATAATTTTTCAGCTGGTGCGGTGTATTGGCGCAAGTCAGGACGCAAGACGACAATATCCGGCTGATCAGCGATTAATTTTGGCACAGAATCCCGCATTGAAAAGCGGCCTTCCGACAAGGAGGGCCGCTTTTGTTTTTATTGCCCGGCTGACAACTTGTTTTGTTTCCTCTCTACAGGAACAGGGCTGTCGTCTCAAAGGAGTCGTTTCAATATGGTCGAGCTGGTGGCGTTCGCTATCCAGTGAAAATCTCTATCACTTTGTTATTCCCTGTGTTTTTATCTCCGGAAAGGCAGGTGTCGCACCGTTCGCTTAGAGCGGGTTTTTAAAATAAAAAAATAAATAGCCAAATAATATAAAAATTCACTTGAAAAAATATTACGCCTATTGTATTAAATTTTAACGGATTCCCCCTAGATCCTTATGTATGCCCCTGAAAACACGATTGGACTCTCCTCTGCGGGGAGTACCGAACCTGTCTCCGAGCCTTATGCCTAAAAGGATGGACCTCATGGCTGCCAGGCCGGCAGGGTTTCGTTGGAAACGACGGAGCCTCCCTTTCGGAAAGGAGATATTTGCATTTTGAGCAACCTCGTCTGAGGAAGGGAGAAAAGCACATGTTAGGTGGTTACTGGCAAAAAATCGCGGTAATAGATTTGACCAATGAAACGGTGGAATACATCAAGCCTAGTGAAGATGATCTGAAAAAATACATTGGCGGCAGCGGTCTGGGCGCCAAGTTGCTGTATGAAAATACCAAGCCAGGTATCGATCCGCTGGGTCCGGAAAATGTCATGATCTGCATGACCGGTCCTTATGTCGGCACCAAGGTGGCTCAGTCGGGTCGTTGGGAACTGATCACCAAGGGCCCTTTGACCGGGGTTTACCTGGAGTCCGATTGCGGCGGTAAATGGGGTGCGACCCTCAAGTCTTGCGGCCTCGACGGCCTCATGATCAAGGGCAAGGCCAAGCAGCCCGTCTATATCACCATCGAAGACGAAGAAATCCAGATCAAAAAAGCCGACCATCTCTGGGGCAAAGGCGCTTTTGATACCGACAAGATTCTCAAGGAGGAGATGGGCAGAGGTTCCCAGGCTATTTCCATCGGCCAGGCCGGGGAAAAGCTGGTCAAGATGGCTGCCATCATGACCGATGGTCGTGAAGGCCGTGCTGCTGGTCGTGGCGGCGGTGGTGCCGTTATGGGTTCCAAAAATCTTAAAGCCATCGCCTGTAAAGGCACCAAGAAGGTCGCGATCGCCAGACCCGAGCCCTATGAAGAGCTGGTCAAGGAAATCCGCGCCAAGACCAAGGAAGTCTATGACGGACCGCTCGGCACTTACGGCACCTCCTGCGCCGTCGAAATCTTCAACGATTGCGGCGACCTGCCGATCAAGAACTGGCTGTGGGGCACTTGGGACAAGGCTGCCAAGGTGTCCGGCCAGGAACTGGCCAAGACCGTTCTCAAGAAGCGCTACCACTGTGGCGGCTGCCTGATCGGTTGCGGGCGTACCGTCGAGATACCCTCCGGCCCCTTCAAGATGGAAGAGGGGGGCGGTCCCGAGTACGAAACCCTCGGTATGCTCGGTTCCAACTGCCTGATCGACGATGTTGAAGCCATTTCCAAGGGTAACGAGCTGTGCAACGACCTCGGCATGGACACCATCTCGGTTGCCTCGTTGATTAGCTTCCTCATGGAAGCCTGGGAGCACGGCATGATCGACGAGAAAGACACCGATGGTCTGGAGATGACCTGGGGTAACGGCATGGCCGCGTGCGAGATGATCAAGAAAATCGGTCTGCGCGAAGGTATCGGTGACCCTTGTTCCCAAGGTATCCTGGAGGCCGTCAAGCGTGTCGGCCCGGCCAGTGAAGAGTTTGCCGTTCACACCAAGGGTATGGACTTCCCAGCTCATGACCCCCGTGGTCGCGGTGGCCTCGGCGTTGCCTACGCCACCTCCAACCGTGGTGCCTGTCATATGCAGGCCTACAATCAGGACTTCGAGGGCGAAGGCTGCTTCAATATCGCCGACCTGGGTTACGATGCGCCGATGCCTCCCTACACCAACGAAGGAAAAGGCAAGTTCGTTGCCGATCAGCAGCATTTTATGAGCATGATGGACTCGCTGAAACTCTGCAAGTTCTCCATCTTCGGTGGCATGACCGTCGGTCCCATGACCCAGTTCCTCAACCATATCGTCGGTTGGGATTTCACCAACGAACAGTGGCTGGAGTGCGGCGAGCGGATCTTCAACCTGAAGCGCCTGTTCAATACCCGCGAGGGCATCAGCCGTAAAGACGATACCCTGCCGCCTCGTATCCTCGCCAGCCCCCGTCAGGGCGGCTCAGGGGACTACGTGCCTGACCTGGGTTTCATGTTGCGCGACTACTACCGTGCCCGTGGCTGGGACGAGTGGGGCATCCCCACTCCGGAAACCCTCGAGCGGCTTGGCCTGGAAGGCTTCGAATACCGCAAGGGTAAGCGCACTACCGAAGATCAGCGGTAATTGTTGCTAGGTAAATAACAACAGGTAGGAAAAGGATGGTCTGCCTTGCCGAAAATACGGCAGGGCAGACCATCTGCCCCAAAAGTAGTAAGAACCAGGTCCGTAACAGCTTTTCGGGCCAAGGGGAGGCAGCATGTCGACACTTGTTTTCGAGAACATGAGCGTGACCTTCGACGGTGAAAAAAGCATCGCCGAGGTTTTGGTTGCCAATGGGATCAGTCCGTCCCTGGTGATGGTGCGGGTAAATGGCGAGGTGGTTTTGCGGGACCAGTACGAATCGTTCATTGTGCCCGAAGGATCTGAAGTAAAGGTCTATCCCTTTGTTGGCGGCGGCTGACAAGGCGTCTAGCCTATGGTTCCGCTTTTTTTAAAGGTTGGTCATGGAAAATCTGGAAAAGGAATTTTTTTCAAGGCATGAACCGGCAATTGTTCCGGTATTGAAAAAGGCCAAGGTGGGCATTGCCGGAGCAGGCGGGCTTGGGTCCAATATAGCGGTTGCCTTGGCGCGGGCCGGAGTCGGGCACCTGGTGATCGCAGATTTCGACAAGGTGGAACCCCACAATCTGAACCGCCAGCAGTATTTTGTTTATCAAATAGGAAAACCCAAGGTGGTGGCCCTGAAGGAAAATCTGCAGCGGATCAACCCCTTTTCGCAATACGAGATACATCCGGTCTTTCTGGACGCAGGTAATATGCCGTCCATATTCGGCGATGTCGACATCATGGTCGAAGCTTTCGACAAGGTGGAAAGCAAGCTGATCCTTGTGGAAACCTGGGTGGAGAAATTCCCCGGGACACCGGTGGTCATGGGCAGCGGCATGGGTGGTTATGGCGGCAATAACTTGATTTCAACCAAGCGACTTTTTGAAGATGTCTACGTCTGTGGCGACGGCCAGACCGACGTGGACACTCATCCCCCAATAGCACCACGGGTTGCCATTGTTGCCGCAATGCAGGCCAACCTGGTGCTGGATCTTTTGTTAAGTGAAGAGGTAAGCCTCTGAAGCAAGGTCTTTTGCGTGGGTTCTTCCCTCATCTTGGAACTCATGCCTTCTGAAGTACAATATTTATACGGCGATGCCACTAATGGGATGGGGCATCGCCATTTTTTTATTAGCCCCCTCCTCGCTGCAAACAGGATGCTCAGGGGCCGTCTTTTCTTGTAGGAAAATAAAAAAATAGCCAAATATTATAAATATTATTGACATTGATATCGAGTTTACGTATTCTGTCTACGTTGTTGAAAGGGGCCTAACCTACCCCGTATAGAATCTTCTGCCGTAGTTTCTCTCCTAGTCTGCGGTAGAGGCTTCTATAACCCTGCACAGGCGGTGGCACCACCGGGAAGGTGCCACCGCCATTTTTTATTTTCAGAACCGTTGCCCGTTGCAGGCAGTGAAGTCGGGTCCAGATCTTGTTGAATAAAAAATAACCGAAATATATAGCCAAACATTATAAAAATTATTGACTTGATTGAAAACAGAGCGTATATTTTTTTTACGTTTGTTGAACGGGGCTTAAGGCACCCCCCAAGCAGGTCCTTCGTCGTTGTTCCTCCCAGGCCTCGGCGGAGCCTGTCGATCAGCGAGGCGATGGCACTTACCGGGAAGTGCCATCGCCAATTTTTTTATCTGAACAGTTTATGTCGCCTGCCAAGCTTGAAGAGGCATCTTTCGACACCATGATTCCTCTGCCGCAGTGTTTTAAATTGCGGGAGAGGGATTTCTGAAAAGGAGGGTCCGGAGTCTTATTGGAAAAACGTAAACCAAAAAGGAGGCAGCTATGACCAGGACTTTGTACCACTTTGTCAATGGCCAGCGGGTTGAAGGGACCAGCGGACGCTTCAACGAAGTAATTAACCCAGCAAACGGACAGATCGTGGCAAGTGTTCCTCTTGCGACAGGTGATGAAACAGCCCGAGCCATCGAAGCTGCCGCTGCTGCTTTTCCTGCCTGGCGTGATACCCCTCCACTTCGACGTGCTCGCGTGCTGTTTCGATTTATCGAACTGATCAATCAGCACATGGACGAGTTGGCCGAATTGATCTCGGAAGAACATGGCAAGGTATTCAGTGATGCCGTTGGAGATGTGACCCGCGGCATGGAGGTGGCTGAATTTGCCTGCGGCGCCCCGCATCTGTTGAAGGGTCATTTTTCGGAAAATGTTGGCACCAACGTCGACAGCCATTCCATCAGGCAGCCTCTCGGGGTCTGTGCCGGTATTACACCGTTCAATTTCCCGGCCATGGTCCCCATGTGGATGTTTCCCCTGGCTATCATCTGCGGCAATACGTTCGTTCTGAAGCCCTCGGAGAAAGTGCCTACCACGGCTTTACGTCTGGCTGAGCTGATGAAAGAAGCCGGTTTGCCTGGCGGGGTATTGAACGTGGTCAATGGCGACAAGGAGTCCGTCGATACCCTGCTCGCCCACCCTGAGATCGCTGGAATCAGTTTCGTCGGTTCGACCCCGATCGCAGAGCATATCTACAAGACCGCCACGGCCAATGGCAAAAGGGCCCAAGCCTTGGGAGGGGCCAAAAACCACATGGTGATCATGCCCGACGCCGATCTCGATCAAGCGGTCAATGCCTTGATGGGGGCGGCTTATGGTGCAGCCGGAGAGCGCTGCATGGCAATTTCGGTGGCTGTAGCGGTAGGCGAAGAAACCGCCGAGGCTTTGGTCGAGCGACTGGCGCCCAAGGTTCAAGAGCTCAAGATCGGTTCCGGCACCGATCCCGAGGCCCAGATGGGGCCTCTGGTCAGTGCCGAACATCGAGCCAGGGTCAAGGGCTATGTGGACCTTGGCGTGGAAGAAGGCGCCAAACTGGTGGTAGACGGTCGTGATATCGATGTGGAGGGAATGGTTGACGGATTTTATCTGGGCGGCTGCCTTTTCGACCACGTGACTACCGACATGCGGATTTATAAAGAGGAGATCTTCGGCCCGGTGCTCTGCGTGGTTCGAGCGCCCGATTTCGCCACCGCCCTCAACATGATCAATGCTCACGAGTATGGCAACGGCGCCGCTGTTTTCACCCGGGATGGGGATACCGCCCGCGCTTTCGGTTCCCAGGTGCAGGCCGGTATGGTCGGCATCAATATCCCTATTCCTGTTCCTATGGCCTATCACAGTTTCGGCGGTTGGAAACGGTCCCTGTTCGGTGACGTCCACATGCACGGCACCGAGGGTATTAATTTCTATACCAAGCTTAAGACCATTACTTCGCGGTGGCCGACGGGCATTAGAGCCGGGGCGGAATTTTCCATGCCGACCATGAAGTAAGCCGGCCTTCGGATGTGATGGCCGGTAGTCGGTAGTCGCTAAAGAAAGCCGCCGGCAAGAGATGGTAGCGTTCGAGAACACTTTTAATAACGTGGGGAAATGGCAGGAATGGGCCCAGGGCAGCGCATCAGGCTAAACAACCAGGATCGCATAAAAATATGGGAACTTTATCAAGCTGGTACCTGGAAGGTTTCGCGCCTGGCGGAAGAATTTTGCGTATCGCGACCGACCATCTACAAGGTTCTTGAGCGAGCCAGGAACCGAGAGTTTCAGCCGCGGAAGAGCACGAACCTTCGCTATCGAACGATTAAATACGGTCTCCGGCGTTTGGCCAGGGTAGAAAATGGCCTGGAAAAGTCGACACGGCGTACTCGAAAATCGGCCGCTATTCTTCGCACTTGAGAAGGGTATTGTTCGTGTCAGGTCGGTATCTGGGCAGATTGTCACCGAAAAAAGCCCCCCGAAATAATTTCGGGGGGCTTTTGTGTTGAACTTGACAGAAATGACAGCCGCGATTTTACCAAACGAAGAAGGTGCCGAGGGCGATCGTTTCGGTATTCTGGTCCTCACCGTCCTGCCATTCGTTTTGGGTGAGCATGACTTCCGCCATCACCTTGAGGTGGGCATTGATGTCATGGTAAAGGCCGAAAACCCATAGCGTCTGTTCCTCGATCTGCACCTCGGTTCCGGCCAGTCGATCGGCCTTGTCCGCCGAGGTTTCATCCATGAAGTTGCCGCCGTAACTGACGCCAGCTCTGGTTTTGCCGTTGTTGAATCCGTACATGAGTTGGGCAATAAAACCCTGGCTGTCTCTTTCCTTGCCGGCAGAGTCGAGAGCATCGGTGTCGAGCATCAAAGTGGAGCCCACACCGGTGTTGTCGAAACCGGAAAGAACCAGGTCCCATCCTTGGTAAAGAACCTGTATGCCGCCGGCTACGCCGTAGGCTTCCACGCTGCCACTATCGTCTGTGAAGTCCGCTTCCTGCCACATGCCGCTCAGCCAGGCTTTGAAAGAACCGCCCTCAAAAACACCGGCATAGGAAGCTTCCGCTTCGACACGTGGCAGTTTGGTTTCTGCTGCTTCTGAAGTGGGGCCAGCAATGATACTGGGGTCATAGAGTCCCACAGCAATCTTGAAGCCGTCGAGATCCGGGGTCGTATAGCGTATCTGGGCGTTGAACTGGGGATAGACATAGCCATAGCCAATGCGACCAAGGGGGGTGCCGCCACCATCAAGGGCGCCCTGAGCGCCATATCCCCAGATGGTCATGTCGGTCAATAAGTTCTGGCCCTGGAACAGGCTCAGGGTTTTACCGGCCAGCACTTGGCCGAAATTACCGTCAACCGTAAAGAAGACTTCACGCAGGTCGATCTGGGTGTCGAAGGAGTTTTTCGACTTGCCAACATCGTGGGAGTCAAAGGTGGGGTAAAAACCGACTCGGGCCGCCATGTCCAGTCCACCGATGGTGGGGGATTTGATGTTAAACGCGATGATGTTGGGTACCAGGCCTACACGTTCGCGGAAACCTTCCTGGTTGTCAACGATGGTTCCGCCCCGACGGATGCCTGCCCCGAAATCGGGGATCGCATCCCCGCTTTCATAAGCGGCAAAGATGTTGACCAGGCCGTCGGTGCTAAAAGTCCAACCGTCTGATCCCCCGACAACGACGGATGCATGGCTGGTGGTTGTCAGGAGCAAAAAAACAAGCGCCAGACCCAAAAGCGAAATGATTGATTTTTTCATCTCCAAGCCTCCAATACCTACAGTTAATAAACGATGCGTACCGGTCTCCTGGCAAAGGTTGGGAGAACTTATATGTTTTTCGAGATGCAGTTGACGCGTGTCCGTTCTCGGATTAAATCCCCCTTCCCGCAGTTCCGGCTGATTTTGCCCAGGGTTGTCTTGTCTGTTCACCTCCTTCCTTTCGCAGAATTCCGTCCGCATTCCCGGTTTTGCCTGGCACAAAACCACGTTTGATCCAATTTGCGAACCGTATACAAAAGCTATCGGCTAGAAATAGGGAAGTCAAGTAATAAATAATATATTTGGCCATTCATAAATATTATAATATTTTGGAGTGGCGTCTGTCCCCTCTCGGTGGTCCAGTGGGCCGGTGGTCTAAGTTGCTATTTTATTATCCTTTTTATCAAGTGCATATTTGGAAAAATCCCTTTGGCGAACTTGTGAAAAGGTGTGGGACAGCCTGGTAAAACGTTGTTTGTGTGGGTTTGTTCCATTGGTTAAACAAAAGGACAGGACAGTTTGCCACTCTGAGCTACGATTCAGGAATAGCGGAAGTGATTAAGGGGTAAGGGGCAGCAGTTGGCCTGCCTCGTTGTTGTTTTGCTCGGGAACCAGTTCTCACAAAGAGTGGTTTGTGAGTGGCGAAAGGAAGTTAACAGTTTGAAACTAAACGATAATAAACTTTAGGGCAGAGAAAGGCGGGCCTAGGTTGAGAAAGAGTCCATACCGGTTGGCGAGTGGGAAGGATGGAGGGGGGCGTGAGTCAGGGGGGGGGGGGGCGAACAGATCAACTTTTTGGGGAAGGCTTCAGCTGTGAAAAGTTTTTTTATTCTCGAGGTTTCCGACCGCAGGAAAGGGGGCAAGAAAAAGCATAATGAAAAAAATAGCCATACATTATAAAAAATTGGTTGAAATCCGGAGAGGCTTGTTGTATACCTGAATTCAAACGGAAGGCAGTGGTGCCTGGAAAAGGCTTGGAGGTTGGATATTCGGTGTAGCCGACCAAGCTTAGCAGGTTAGTGAAGAAATTCCAGCAGCTTGATAAGGCTCTTTTTTTAAACGCGAAATAAATAGCCAAACATATGAACTTTCGAACAGAGGCTCTTCGGCTTGTTTTTTCTGAGTACAAGATACGGAAGGGGGTAAGCAAGCTCAGGTGATCAAGGGGGATCAAGGCCGGGAGTGGATGTAAGAAGGGGCTGTCTGGAATGACCCGGGCGGCCAGAAACAACATAAACAAACCTTGTGAGGAGGAAGAAATGGCTGACTTTTTGTGTCCCGCAGTAAACTTCGTCGGTGCCGGTACTGTAGCTGAAACAGGTCCCAGGGCTGCTATGTTTGGTACCAAGGCCCTTATTGTTTGTGATGCTTTCCTCGCTAAGCTCGAAGGCGGTCCGGTTGCCAAGGTCAAGGAATCTCTTGAAGCCGCTGGCGTAGGCTACGCTGTATTTGATGGCGCCGAGCCTAACCCCAAGGACACCAACGTGGCCGCGGGCCTGAAGGTCTACCGGGAAGAAGGTTGCGACTTGCTCGTTACCGTCGGTGGCGGCAGCTCTCACGACTGCGGCAAGGGTATCGGCATCGCAGCTACCCATGACGGCGACCTCTATGAAGATTATGCCGGCATCGAGTTGCTGACTAACGAGACTCTTCCGATCATCGCGGTTAACACCACCGCCGGTACCGCCAGTGAAGTCACCCGTCACTGCGTTATCACCAACACCGCGAAAAAAGTTAAATTCGTTATCGTTAGCTGGCGTAACCTGCCCAAGGTGTCCATCAACGACCCCGAGCTGATGATCGCCAAGCCGCCCGGACTGACCGCCGCTACCGGTATGGACGCTCTGACTCACGCCGTTGAGTGTTATGTGACCAAAGATCCCAACCATTGCACCGACGCTGTGGCTATTCACGCCATCAAGTTGATCGCCAAGTACCTGCGTCGCGCTGTGGCCAACGGCGAAGACCTCGAAGCCCGCGAAGGCATGGCTTACGGTTCTCTGCTGGCCGGTATGGCATTCAATAACGCCGGTCTCGGCTACGTTCACGCCATGGCTCATCAGCTCGGCGGTCTGCTCGACATGCCGCACGGTATTGCCAACGCTGTACTGCTGCCGCACATCGAGCGCTACAACCTGATGGTCAACCCCGAGAAGTTTGCCGACATCGCAGTGGCGATGGGCGAAAACATCGATGGCCTCGGCAAGATGGAAGCGGCCGAAAAAGCTGTCGACGCCATCGTGCGCCTGTCCAAAGATGTTGGCATCCCTCAGCATCTGTCTGAACTGGGCGTCAAGGAATCCGATATCGAGCCGATGGCCAAACTGGCCATGCAGGACGGCAACGCCGGCACCAACCCGCGTATCGGTAAGGTCGAAGACATTATCCAGCTGTTCAAGAACGCCATGTAATTAGCATAAAAAGTGGCACCTCCGCACTTTAGCGGAGGTGCCACTTCTGTTTTGAGGGCGATTGCAACGATTCTCGGGCAAAGGAGCGCAACGGTTATGAGCATGAACGAAAATGCGGAGCTCCTGAAGGTTTATGTCTGGAATGATGAGCCAAAGGGTGGCAGGTCTCTGCATGAAGTCATCGTCGACCGGGTTAAAGAGCTCGACGGATATGGCCTGACAGCGGTGAGGGTTTACACCAGTCCAACGGCCAATAGCCTGTTGGACGGCCCGCAGACGGTCGTCAAGGTTCTTGCCAGGACGACAACCATCGACCTGGTGCAGCGCTTTGTCCACCAGCTTGGCAGTTCCGGCTGGATGGTCCGGGAAAAGGTCGAAGCCCTTTGCGGTTTGTAAAAAGCATAACTGAACCGGGGATTGGTGGAAGAGCCTGCATTCTGTGCTTGATCGGGAACGTTGGTGGGCAGAGTCGATGACAGGCTGTTTTTTTTATGCAAAGCCCTTTTTGAGGAGCAAACGCTAAAAACGGACGTCATATAATGGAGGAGAATTATGGATGCCTGGAGTTTTAACGCCATTTTGCTCGCCTTCGGGGGCGGAATGTTCGGTGCCAGTCTCGGCGGCTTGTGGTCTTTCTGTCTCTGCGGTCTGCTGACCATGTTGGGCTGCTTGGTCGTGCTGGGCGGCGGTTCTGATTTTCTGCTGTTGCAGGTCGGCCTAGGGCCGATCTTCGGTCCCCACACAGGCGGCTTTGTGGCCGGGGTTGTCGCTTCGACCTACGCTGCCGGTTTCAAAAAGAATCATCCCTCGGGCGCAGCCAAGGATATTCTGTCGCCACTGGTCGATACCTCATGGGATGTGCTGGTGGTCGGCGGCGTTTCCGCCGTGTTTGGTTTAGTGATCGTCCCTCTGCTGGGCAAAGTTCCTCTGGTTAAGGAATTCGACCTGCTGGCCCTGTCTATCTGTATCAATATCTGGCTGGCTCGTGCTCTGTTCCAGAAAGAGGCGCCTTGGGGCAACATGGAGTCGATCAGGGAGCACGGCTGGCTGAAAACCAATGGCTACGCCATTTCCTGGGTCGGCTGGATGTCGCCGCCGTCCCGCCTGCTGGCCATCGGTGCCGGTATGGGCCTGTTGTCGGGCGGCGTGGCCATGGGCTTCCGCGAGTACCTGGAGCCGCTGGCCGCACAGGGTGTGGTAAGTGACGCTGCTGCGTTCGTAGCGCCGTTGATCTTCTGCTGGGGTTTCTCGGCCATTATGCTGACCATGCTCAACTTCGGTCAGGGCACCATCCAGAAGTCTCCGGTAACCCACTGTATGGCTATCATGGGTGCTTGGGGTTATCTGCAGACCGGCTCCCTGGTGATGGCCATGATCTTTGGAATCGGTGGTGCGTTCGTCGAAGAGTTGACGGCCCGCATGTTCTACAACCACGGTAGCAACCACCTTGATCCGCCTGCTGCGGGGATTGCCCTTTCAACCTTCATAATGAATATATTGTTCAAGCCAGAATTTTTGAACCTCGGCAAGTTTTTTAATTAATAGCTCAAGCTCCATCTGGGAAGGGCAAGGAATAGAGAAATTAATCTGAATGCCGAGTTCGTCGTTAAATTCTGGCGATTTAAACAAATATCCGAGAGCTTAGGGGGTTCGATATGAGCAATGAAGGAAAAGGCAAGTTGTTGAGAGTCTATCTCAATGAAACCAAGCAGTTGGGAGGAAAACCACTCTATGAAGCCATTGTGGAAAAGGCCTTCGAGCACGGTCTGGCCGGTTCCATGGTCTTCCGGGGGATCGAAGGGGCCGGGTTCTGCTGCGAGATCTGCAGGACTTCCGTCCCGAGTCTGACTATCTCCAAATGTCAGCCCATGGTAATCGAGTTCATCGATACTGAAGAAAAGATAGGTACATTGGTACCCATTCTCAAGAAGATGGTCACTGCCGGTGCCATGGTAACTATGGATGCCGAGGTTGTGCATAACGTTTGCGAGTCTTAGTTTTTGGGCCCCGGTGTTTAGTCTGACGACCTTCCAGGTTTTCGGCTGCCGCAGCACCGGGGCCATTTTTTAAGTGAAATTCGCGCTGTCTATTGCAGAAGCATTCCGTGTCTCGATTGGCAGGCAGGCTTGAGTATTTCGCCGCAAGGAGTAAGTATGCGTTTGTTGGCTAAGTTTTTCCCCGAATTTGCGGAATTGCTGGACAAGACCGACGAGTTGTACCAGCAAAAGCGTTTCATTGACGAAAAAACCTATCAGTACATCTGTTTCGCCGTGTCCATCAAGGCCCGCTCGAAACCTTGCGTACTGAAACATTTCAAGGGTGCACTGGATGCCGGCGCCACGGTTCAGGAACTGGCCTATATCCTGGCCCTGGTGATGCGCGAAGCGTCCGGTGCCGATGACTGCTGGACCCACGATGTGCTGGAGGATTGGGAAGAGATCGTTGCCGGCAATGTTGACTGCGGATGCCCCACATAAGGGGCAGCTGAGGTCATATTTGATAAGACGGAGTTATGAACAGGGTGGGCAATACAGATGTCCTCCCTGTTCGCATTTGCAAGGGGTAAAAATGCCGGGTGGTGTCCCCGAAATGCACTATAGGCTTCTGATGGTAGTAAATTTAAGGGATGTAAAGCTCAGTGATTTCAGATAATTAAAGTGTGGAAAGGATAAATAGCCAAATATTTGTATTTTTACTTGACCTGCTACGGTTGTTGCTGTAAAAATATACTCAAGAGAAAGGCCTATTCGGGTCTCAGGTTTTTATAGTGTTGAACTTCTGGCCGTTCCGGGAGGGCCAGGTAGACACAGATTAAGGAGGCACAACCATGATTCCATCCCGTCCGTTTCGTACACCGGCCACCATTCATTTCGGCGAAGAGGCTGCTGCCAATACCGGGCCGGAGGCCAAGCGCCTCGGCGCACGCAAGGCTTTATTGATGACCGATAAGGTGCTGGCCGAAGTCGGTGCCATCGAACCGGTAGTCAAGTCTTTACAGGATAACGGTGTTGAGGTTGTCGTATTTGACGGCGTGAACTCCGAGCCCGACCTGTCCCATGTCGCAACTGGCTTGCAGATGCTCCAGAAAGAACGGTGCGATTGCATCGTCGCCTGTGGCGGTGGTAGTCCCATCGATGCGGCCAAGGCCGTCAGTATTATGGCGACCAACCCCGGCAAGATTGAAGATTACATGGGACTGGACAAGTTTACCAAGCCGGGGATACCGCTGATGGCTGTACCGACCACCGCCGGTACCGGCAGTGAGGCCACCATGTTCAGCATCATCACCGACACCACTCGGGACGTTAAGATGCTGATCGGCAGCCCTTTTCTCATGCCGCAGATCGCCATTGTCGATCCTCTGCTGACCCTGGACCTGCCGCGGAAGCTGACCGCTGCGACCGGGCTGGATGCTCTGACTCACGCTATCGAAGCCTATGTTTCGGTCAAGGCTCAGCCGATGACCGATGTGCTGGCAATTTCGGCCATCAAGCTGATCAGCAAGAACCTGCTTACGGCCTGGGGCAATCCACAGAACCGGGAGGCTCGGGCCAACACCATGTTAGGCTCGTTGCAGGCCGGGATCGCCTTCTCCAATTCCTCGGTGGCTCTGGTACACGGCATGTCTCGACCGATCGGCGCCAACTTCCACGTACCCCACGGTGTTTCCAACGCCTGTCTGTTGGGCGTCGTCATGGACTACTCGCTCGAAGGCAATCCCCAGCGTTACGCCGATATCGCCCGGGCCATGGGGGTCGGAAACGGCAGACAGGACCTGATGGGCGTCGCCAAAGCAGGCGCCGAAAAGGTCAAGAACCTGATCGAGATGCTGGAAGTACCGACTCTCAGCGAGCTGGGCGTTACCAGCGATAAGCTGGAGCCGGTGGTAGAGAAGATGGCCCAAGACGCCATTGCCAGCGGTAGTCCGGGCAACAATCCGCGCAAGCCGTCCCAGGGTGAAATCGTAGAACTTTATCGCGCAGCATTGTAAGTGTGATTTTTTTTCGGCCAAAAAAATAGCCAAACAATTAAATGTATGGATGTCGGCAATGGATGCCGGCGACAAAAACCTGAAAGCCTCTCGTGATTACGAGACGGCAATATCCAAAAACTGAAGGGAGAACCACCATGGGTGAAGCTAGAGAACTGGCTCCTGAAATCAGAAGACTGCAATATTGTGTCGACAATGAGTGGAAAGACTCGAAAACCGAAAAGTACATGGCCATCATGAATCCGAGTCTCGGGGTTCAGATTGCCGAAACCCCCTGCTGCACCACCGAGGAAGTTGAGGAAGCAGTACAGTCCGCCAAGGCGGCCTTTCCCGAGTGGTCGGCCAAGCCGGCGGCGATCCGCACCCAGGTTCTGTTCAAGTTCCGCGACCTGGTCAACCAGCACTTCGATGAGCTGGCCACCATCCTGTCCACCGAAATGGGCAAGAACCTCAACGAAGCCCGCGGCGATGTGCACAAGGTCGTCGAGGCTTGCGAAGTCGCCGTCGCCACACCGCTGGAAATGCAGGGTCACTCCACCATGGAAGTTACCCGCGGTCACGACTCTGTCCTCTATCGTGAGCCGGTCGGTGTTTTTCTCGGCATCGCCCCCTACAACTTCCCGGCGATGATTCCCTTTGGCTGGTTTATTCCTCTGGCCATTGCCTGCGGCAACACCGTGGTCCTGAAATCCGCCAGCCTGGTGCCCATGACCAGCATGCGTCTGCTCGAGCTGTTGATCGAAGCCGGTCTGCCCAAAGGCGTGGTCAATCTGATTACCTGCAGCCGTAACGAATTGACCGACCTGCTGTCCCATCCGGATATCCGCGGTATCTCCTTTGTCGGCTCCACTCCGGTCGGCCTGAAAATCTACCAGGCCGGCGCCGCAAGCGGCAAGCGAGTTCAGGCCCTGACCCAAGCCAAGAACCACGCTCTGGTGCTGCGCGACGCCCCTCTGGATTGGTCGGCCCGCCGGATCATCAACTCGGCCTTCGGTTGTGCCGGCCAGCGCTGCATGGCCCTGCCGACCGTCGTCGTCGAGGACTGCATCGCCGACGAATTCGTCGCCCTGCTGAAGAAGTATGCCCAGGAGCTGACCATGGGGCCGGCCTACGAAGAAACTACCCAGCTTGGTCCCCTGGTCAGCGCCGGCCAGAAGGAGTTCGTTGTCGACATGATCAACAAGGGTGTGGCAGAAGGTGCCGAACTGGTGCTCGACGGTCGCGAAACCGTCGTCGAAGGCTGCGAAGAGGGCTACTTCGTCGGTCCTACCATCTTCGATAACGTCAAGCCGGACATGGTTGTCGGCGATGAGGAAATCTTCGGCCCGGTGGTCAGCATCAAGCGGGTCAAAGACTTCGAAGAAGGTATCACCCTCATGAACGCCAACGAGTTCGCCAACGGTTCGTCGATCTTTACCCGCGACGGCCACAAATCCCGCGAATTCGCCCGCCGGACCGACGGCGGCATGGTCGGCATCAATGTTGGTATTCCGGTGCCCCTGGCGTTCTTCCCCTTCTCCGGTCACAAGCGTTCCTTCTTCGGCGATCTCCACTGCCTCGGTCGCGACGGGGTCAAGTTCTACACCCAGACCAAGACCGTTACCACCAAGTGGGCCTCTCCGGAGGAACTGAGCGAGCAGGATAAGGTTTCCACCTGGGAAGGCACCATCAACAGGGAACTGTAATAGATTTCTGTTGCAATGAAGAGGCTGGCGGCCCGGCATTACAGGGCCGGGCCGCCAGCAGCTGCTTCGCCAGAGCCATAGGGAGATGACGATGCGTGTTGTTAAAGATATAGATGCCCAAACCAAGGCGATCATCGTGCTGGAAAGCCTGTCCGGTCGTTCCGTGGCGGATATATGCGAAGAGTACAGCATTGAGACAAGGCAGTTCTGGGAATGGCGGAAAACCTTCCTGCTGAATGCTCTAAAGATTTTCGAGCCTGCTAACAAGCAAGGCTCCGACTCAGGTCGTCAAGGAAGCATCGTTTTCACCAGAAGTTATATCGACGATATCGTTAGGAAAACGGTGCATGAGCTTGGCTTAGCAGATTTCAAAACGGATTTATACCCAGAACAAAGGTATTGCATCGGGCAAGTGTCTGATACCTGAGTTTTTCTTCGAACCTTACAAGCCGGTGCAAAATGTAGCAAATTTCTGAACGGTTTCAGTAACTGCAAAACACTCATCGGCAATCTGACGCAGAAAGAGTTCAGCACTGTGTAGAGTCTTATCCGGGAAGATCACAGTATAGAGTTCCCGGTAAAAGTGAAATAGAGGAGATAGGCATGGCAAGGATACTCTACGGGGTATGGAATGAAGAGGTCGCCGACAACCGGGACAAGCGGTTTTTCGAGATCGAAGAGCTGAAAGAGTTCGATCAGATGGATGAGTTCGATCCCGGCAATGCGGTGAAAGCGTTCCTGGGCGCCAAGGGTTTTTTTGTTTTCGACAAACAGACCAGCATTCTTGACGCAGCACATCAGTATGTCGCCACTGCAGCCAAGGAATCCTGCGGCAAGTGTACGCCCTGCCGTGTGGGCACCGAGGTGCTCACCTCACAGCTGGAAGCTCTCAGCAAGGGCGAGATCGGCGCCGATGCCGTGGATGAGATTCTGACCCTGGCCGAACATGTCAAGTCCACCTCTATGTGCGGGCTGGGGCAGACCGCCACCGAACCCCTTATCGCCATGCTCCGGCATTTCCGGGATGATTTTGAGGCCAGCATCGGCCGGTATGACGAGACAGGAAATCAGGCGTACACCGACTACGTGACCGCCCCATGCATCGAACAGTGCCCTTCCCGGGTCGATATCCCCCGCTACATCGAGTATGTGAAGGACAGCAAATTCGATCGTTCCATCGGCGTGATATTGAAGAAATATCCCATGGCCGCCACCTGTGGCCGCGTGTGTGTGCGATTCTGCGAAGCAGCCTGTCGCCGCAGCCGTGTGGACGAGCCCGTGGGCATCAAGGTGCTCAAGCGATTCGTGGCCGACAAGGAGCGCTACGTCAAGGACCAGTGGTTCAACGAGGACCTCATCCACGAAAAGAAGGGTGACGACCTGAAGGTGGCCGTCATCGGCGCGGGTCCGGCCGGCATCTCCGCGGCCTATCATCTGCTGCTCAAGGGCTATCCCGTGGACGTATACGAGTCCCTCACCGAGCCCGGCGGCATGGCGGGTGTGGGCATTCCCAAGTACCGCCTGCCCAAGGACGAGATTCTCAACAAAGAGGTAGGCATCATCGAGTCGCTGGGTGGACATATTTATTATGGCAAGAAGATGGGCAAGGATTTCTCCCTCGATGATCTGATCAAGCAGGGTTACAAGTCGGTCTTCATCGGCGTGGGCGCCCACAAGGGCAAGAAGTTGAAAGTTCCCGGCGAAGACGACTCTCTGGAAGGCTATATCAGTGGAGTTAAGTTCCTGCTCTATATCAACCAGCATGTCCTCAATGAAGAGCAGACCGAGTTCCCGGTGAAACTGGGCAAGAAGCTGCTGGTGATGGGCGGTGGCAATGTGGCCATGGACTGCGCCCGCTCCGCCCTGCGCATGGGCGTGGAAGAGGTGCATGTGGCCTACCGCCGAGCCGAAGAGCAGATGCCCGCCGACGTGGAGGAGATCCACGCGGCCAAGGAGGAGGGGATACACTTCCATTTCCTCAGCCAGCCAGTTCGGGTGATCTCCGAAAAGGGACAGGTCACCGGTATGGAATTCGTTGAGATGGAACTGGGCGAGATGGACTCCAGCGGCCGGCGGGGAGTGACTCCCAAGCCGGGCTCGGAATTCATCATCGATGCCGACAACGCGGTGGTCGCCATCGGCCAGGAGGTGGATACCTCCTTCCTCGGCGAGGACGACGGGATGGAGCTCGATCGCTGGGAATCCATCATAACCGACGACCATCTGGCCACCACCCGCAAGGGTGTGTTCGCGGGCGGCGATTGCGTGCTGGGCCCCGCCACTCTGATCCAGGCCATGGCCCAAGGCGAGAAGGCGGCCCGATCCATAGACGAGTACTTGACTTTTGGTCGTCCCCAGTTCGATTCGGACCAGCGCATGAGCCAGATCGTCAACTGCGTCAGTAAGCACGCCGACGACGACGTGATCCAGCCCGTGAAGCATCAGTACCGGGTGCGCGTCGAGGAGCTGGAGCCCGAGAAACGGAAAGAGATCTTCGAGGAGGTTGAGAAGGCCATCACCGTGGAGGAGGCGTTCCGCGAGGCGGATCGGTGTTTGCGGTGTTATCGGATTTATTCTGTGATAACGGATCACTAATGGTCTTGGAGACATAAGAGACGACAGCGATACCGCGATGCTCATTAGAGAGCGATGAGTGTCTTCAGTTAAAATTGCATGCGCTATTCAGCGTTGACAAATCTTTTAGGAGATTGCAATGCAAGGAACCATCAACGGAAAACTCGTGGAATTCGGGGAGAACGAGACCATTCTCCAGACCGCGAGACGTTACGATATGTTTATTCCCACCCTTTGTGAGCTTGAGAACCTCGACCACACGCACGGCACCTGCCGCGTCTGTCTGGTGGAGATCAAGCGCAAGGGGGATGACTTCACCCAGATCCTGACCTCCTGCAATACGCCAATGGAGGAGGGTGTCGAGGTGCAGACCCGCAGCCCCAAGGTACGCGAGCAGCAGCGTCTTCAGGTGGACCTGCTGCTCACCGATCATGAAGGGGACTGCGCCGCATGTGTGCGCCACGGCGACTGTGAGCTGCAGGACGTAGCTCAGTTCGTGGGCCTGAAAGAGGCGCGCTTCAAGTACGACTTCGCCAGCGGCCGCACCAAGGACGCCAGCTCGTCGTCGGTGACCCGTGACATGACCAAGTGCATCCGCTGCGGACGCTGTGTGACCATCTGCCGCGAAGTGCAGGGCACGGACGTGTTGTTCTACGAGAACAAGGGTGTCAACTCCGAGATCGGCGTGCGCGACAGCGATCTCTTGAACACCTCGGACTGTGTGAGCTGCGGCCAGTGCACCCTGGTCTGTCCGGTGGGCGCCTTGGCCGAAAGAAACGACATCGAAGAGGTGATTGACTACCTCTACGATCCCGAGATGTTCACCGTGGTCCAGTTCGCTCCGGCCACCCGCGTGGCCCTGGGCGAGGAGTTCAACATGAAGCCCGGCAGCAACGTGCAGGGTCAGATGATCACCGCCTTCCGCAAGCTGGGCGCCGATGTGGTGCTGGACACAAACTTCACGGCCGACGTGGTTATCATGGAAGAGGGCAGCGAACTGCTTCATCGCGTGAAAGAGGGCGGCACTCTGCCCCTGCTCACATCCTGCTCTCCAGGCTGGATCAACTACGTGGAGAAATTTTATCCCGATATGATCGCAAATCTCTCCACTACCAAGTCGCCCCAGCAGTGTCTGGGCGCCATCGCCAAGACCTATCTGGCCGAGAAGATGGAAATCGATCCGGCCAAGATGCGTGTCATCTCCATCATGCCCTGCACGGCCAAGAAGGAAGAAGCCAAGCGTCCCGAATTCACCATCGACGATCGTCCCGAGGTGGATGTGGTGCTCACCACCCGCGAGTTCGGCTCGCTGCTGAAACGGGAAGGCATCTGGCTGCCCGATCTGGAGGAGGGCAAGTTCGACAATCCCTGGATGGGCGTGGCCACGGGCGCGGCCGAGATCTTCGGCTCCACCGGCGGTGTGATGGAAGCGGCGGTGCGTACCGTGCACTACATCGTCAAGGGCGAGGAGCTCCCCGGTGTGGACCTGACAGCCGTTCGCGGCCTTGAGGGCATCCGTGAAGCCAGCGTGGATCTGGGTGAGCTGGGTACGGTGAACGTGGCCATCGCCAACAGCCTGAAATCCGCAAGAGAACTGGTGGAGCGGGTACGCAGAGGCGAGAAGGAGTACCACTTCATCGAGGTCATGTCCTGTCCCGGCGGCTGCATGGGAGGCGGAGGCCAGCCCAAGCACAAGCGCAACTACCGTGAATTCCTTACGGCGCGTCAGCAGGCCATCTACGAGATCGACGCCGGCAGCGAACTGCGCCAGTCTCACCGCAATCCCCTGGTGAAGGAGATGTACGACAGCTACTTCGGCGAACCCTACTCGTCCGAGCGGTCGCATAAATATCTCCATACTACCTATTCGGACAAGAAGCGGGTGGTGAAACACACCATTAAGGAAATCTGGGACGAGCTGTCGGAAGGTCGGTAGGGACGGTGCAAGCTGCATACCTGCAACCGGAGCAACAGCAGGATGTAGCTTCCGACGACGAAAGACGATCAGGAAACATTTTTAAAAAAAGATAGAGGGGCACATGATACGAATTTGCGGTTGGTGCAACAGTACGCTCGGCTGGTCTTCTGGTTCCAAGGGGAAAACCTATGGAATCTGTATGAATTGTTTGCGAAAGAACTTTCCGAACGAGGCGGTAGAGCTTATCGGGACAATGATGAGATGCCGAAATTCGTAAGGCAGACGCTGCAAGCGAAACCGCGTCTCGTGGTGGTTCCGGCCCTGGACAGGGGTAAAGTTAAACGGCAAAATATCCCGACTCGACAGGCGGCGGAGCAATCGCGCCAGTACCTTATTTCGATAGTCGGATGTCGGAGAAGAGTCGGTTGCCTATTTACAGGCAACCGACCGCCGGTCATGATTGAGATAGATAAAGAGATGTTTGAAGACTGCGGCTTGTGTACCGGTTGCCAGGTATCCGGACATCGCCATTTGTGTCTATAGCGCGACGAAAAACGACTACACGTTAGAGCGCAGCGGGCTTCTTCGGTGGTGAAGAACACGCTTGACGAATAACTCAAGAGCATCAAAAAAGCACGGCCAGGGCGATATCGCCCCTGGCCGTGCTTTTTGTCTTTGTCTATATCAGTTCCAACAACCTTATGCAGTTTTTCGTGTCGAGGAATCCTCTGGAATGCCTAATTCGGCAAGTTCTTCCTCGACCTCGCAGATGTGGTCGTACATGACTTTTTCAGCTTCGTCGCCATCGCCGGCCTTGATAGCTTCGAGGATTTTGTGATGCGATTTCAGAACGTGCTCTGAAAATTCGGTGCCGGGCTTCATGTGCGTCTTGATGTCGGTAAGTATGCTGTTGACAAAGTCGAGGATCATTTCCATGACCGGGTTGCGACTAGCCTTGGCCAGAAAGACGTGGAAGTCGATTTCCTCCCTGCTGCCGACGATGTCTTTTTGCTTTTCGAAGAGTTCTTGGCATTTGGTGTCGATATCCACCAGGGTTTCGACCTCTTTGGCTGAAAACTGTTCCGCCGCCCGGCGGGCCAGATAGGGCTCGAGGATCTTGCGCACTTCGGACAAGGATCTGACCGAGACATTCTGAAAGTGCAGGAAGTTGGCGATGGAGTCGCGAGTCGTGCTCATGTCGACCTCGCTGACCACAGGACCGCCGCCGGCCCCGCGCTTGATTTCGATAAAACCCATAGCTTCAAGAGTCCGCAGGGCTTCGCGCAGGGTGTGCTTGCTGACCCCGAATTGATTAATTAGTTCCTTTTCCGGCGGCAGGCATTCGCCGGGCTGCAGGTCGCCTTTCAGGATGGCTTCCCGGACTTGGCGGATAATATGAGTGGACATTTTATCTTTGGTGGCTGAGTGAAACATAAATCACCTCGAAGGATTCGATTTTGATCTTCAATAAATAGTCATATATTTATAAGTTTCAATTGGCATGATAATATAAATATGATGGTATTGCAAGGACTTAGTAAAGGTATTTGATTATCAAAGGACTCAACTTGTTGATGTCAGGCGAAACATTCTTCTGGTATGGGGCCCAGTGAGAGCTACCCAGATGCAATTTTGGTGTAAGTTTTTGAAATTTACGATTTCTTAGGAGTAGCGGGACGGTCCGGAAGCCATCCCCCTTTTCAGTTGAAAATATGTGAAACGACTTTTCTACAAGAACCCTTTGACATGCCAGCCTATCTGGTTAATATTGGGGCCTGCAAATTTACTTATTTTTATTGAGCAGCTTTTCATACGGGTGCGTATACCCCCCTTTGATCAACTAAGGCAGAGGAGCAAGCATGAGCAGTACATTCAGCTCAAGAACCTACAACTTCAATACCATACTCGGCAGGAGTAGTTTCCCAGACTACACCACCAAACAAGTGGTTGTCCCGCAGTTCCAACGAGGATATAGCTGGGAGAAAAGCCATGTTGCTACATTCTGGGAGGACGTTTGGGAATTCCATACGCGAGGCAAAGCGAAGGAAACCTACTTCCTGGGGCCAGTAGTGATTCTGCCGAGCGACGATGCAATTTCCGTTTTAGACGGTCAACAGCGTCTTGCTACTGCTACTATATTGCTGGCAACGATTCGTGACATGGCCCGGCAGATGGGGGGACAGAAAGGATCGGATCTTGCCCGCGACATCCAAAGGGATAACATCCTGGTCGATGAGGAAGAGGAGGACTTCGCACTTGTTCCATGTGACCATGACAGGACCTACTTTGAAAATCACATTCAAGCTGATCCACCGGAATCAGACCAGTCAGCTACAATTCGATCACATCGCCTAATTCGACAAGCAGCCAGCTTTCTTAGGGCATCGTTGCATGATGAGTTCTCCGACAAGCCTGCTACTGAGTTGGTGGCAGGACTCAAAAAACTTAGAACTACAATCGTGGAACGTCTCAAGCTTGTTGTGATCGAAGTGGGGTCAGAAGAAGAGGCCTACCAGATTTTTGAGACACTCAATGATCGTGGCCTTCGCTTGTCCACGCCAGACCTGCTCCTGAATTATTTGATGCATGCCGCTAAAAACGCTTCTGAACGAGACAAGGTACACAAATCTTGGAGAACAGTTATTGAAACCGTAGGCACGGGCAAGGTAAGTACATTCCTCCGCCACATGTGGCTAGGTATGGCGACGTCAAGAGTCAAGGTCTATACAGGGAAATAAGGACGCATATTAAGAATTGTAGCCAAATCAGCTCATCCTTTGCGAATGAATGCGCCGATGAATGTGACGCTTACTCGTTGATTATAGGGGTAAATCTGGATGCCCTTAATGCTGCAGAACCGGCTGTCAGGGCGCTGGTAAAAACCTAAATGCCGACAAAACGTTTCCGGCTCTTCTCTCGGGATTCAAGTGTCTGGACGAAAATGAATTCGCAAAGCTGGCAAACTGTCTTGTATCGATCATCATCCGTCACTCTGTCATTGCCAACCTTAATCCATCTCTGCTAGAGGACACACTCTACGAGGTCGCGAGAAGCATGCGAGTCTCCAAAGAGGAGGGCAAGAGCAGCAAGAGCGCTCTCCAGACGGTGAAGAAACTTCTGCAAAGAATCGACCCAACTAAAGATCAGCTTATTCAAGGTCTCGAAGGTACCTACCTCAATCGGAAACAAGCTCAGTACATCCTCGAAACGATAGGGAACAAAATCCAATCAAACACGAAAGCTATCGCATTGGCAAAAACCAGCATCGAGCATGTTTTTCCTCAGAATGCAAAAAAAACGGATTGGCCGAGCTTTAAGCCTCTTGAGGACATGGTATGGCACCTCGGCAATCTCACATTGCTGGAACCCAAGATAAATAAGGACTTAGGAAACGTCGGCTTCGCGGAGAAACAAAAATATTATACTAAGTCGGAAATTTCGATGACAAAAGAACTTGCCAGCATCGATTCAGCCTGGTCCGAGGAAGCCATCCGGAAGCGAGCTGTGGGTTTCATCAAGCAGGTCGAAGCCGCATGGCAGGTGAAGTAAACAACCGCCCCAAAAGGCACATCAGCCGACCTTGCTTAACTTGGCGGAAGAACTCTACTGTTGGGAGTTAGAATAAATGGGAGCCATTAAGGACATTGTTGACCTGCTCATGCAACTCGCTGAGCGCGTTCAGGACCGAAAGTTTGTATCAGAGCTAAACACGATTCAGTCCCTCATTCTAAACCTTCAGGCTGAACATGCAGAGCTTCATGAGACGAATATTGATCTACGGGAAGAACGCCTCTCCCTCAAAGAGCGCATCCAAGAACTCGAGGCACAGATTGCAGAACTCTCCAGTGCAAGCCTTGGTGGACCTGTCGGTATTCCTGCATGCCCTAACTGCTCGACGAAGTCACAGCCATATTATATGCGCCCTGTGGGGCCGGACTTCGTGGACATCATGAATGCAACACATGAATGCCCGAAGTGTCATTTCAGCACCAGGATAGAATGAGTGATTGGTTACCAAAACGTACGTGGGGCTTACGCTGAAAGGCTTTTCCACGACCCTACACCGCCGGCAGTCGATACGTTGATTCTGAAGAAAACACTTAGCCGATAATCACCACCCATCAGACACCAAAAGCCCTCGTTCTCCTGACCGAGGGCTTTTCTTATAAATGAGGAATTTTAGAAATCCTCGTTTTCCCCACCTTTTCAGTCGCACCAGGATCCAGAACAACTTTTCAGACATCTTGACGTTGACCTTCACTTTTTCCTTGTTAAGCTTGGGCCCATTGGGCCTCCCTTATTTTATGCTATTTGCAGGAGGGTGCGTGCTTGGAACAAGGCAATCCGATGCTAATCCCAAAGAGGTTCTGAACTGGTGACAAGCCGGTGGCGGAGGAGCGGGCATTGGTGCTTCCTGCTGGATTTGCTCGGTTTATATAGACTGTATAAACCAGGGAATTACAAAGACAAGACACGCTTAACGTATTGGAATATAGGAGGATTCGCTGTTTTTTTATTTTTGAGTCAATTGTTTTATACAGACCGATCCTGTCAGTCATAAAAGGTTTGTCCAGAGTGTTTATTTCTAGTTATGCAGTACATGTAAAATCCATTCAACAAAATTCACAGCTCTGCTTGGAATACGAAATGGAATGGTACGGTTACATAACTATAGAAAGAGAGCTTATGGTTAAATAAGGAGAATTTCCAGATGCAATCAGAAGAAAAACCAATAAGAGTAATCAACCATAAGACAATGCGAAAGTTCATAGGGTTGATTGCCATACAGATGCCAATAGTCGTAGTACTTGTTTCAGGACGCCCAGAACAAGAAATTTCATCTATCAGTATCTCCTATTGGACAGATTCACGTGATATTTTCGTCGGGTCCTTGATAGCAGTTGCCTTTTTCTTATTTGCATACAATGGAACAAGTTCTTGTAGAAGAGATATTGAATATTGGCTTAGCAAAGCAGCTTGTATTTTTGCTATTTGCGTTGCCTTATTCCCAACCACTGGCTTCGATGAATCTGCCGATTTTGCCCCAAGCTGGATTATTTATCTCTCTAAATTGATTTTTCTAAAACCGCATAAAATACACTATTCCGCTGCAATTCTATTATTTTTCTGTCTTATTTTATTGATATCCTTTTTCTCACTTCGCGCAAAGAACAAAGGTGAGCTCTCACGCTCGAGAATTTATTTTGGACTCAGCTTGGGCATGTTATTCGGCATGCCTATGGTATATGGTATTGGTGAATTATCTGGCTGGTATGAGCCAGTCTTTTGGGTTGAATTTGTGGGGCTATGGCTGTTCGGTGCAGGTTGGTTCATAGCGGGAGCCTATAGAACAAAACCTAAGAAACCAGTGCCTAATGGTGCAATCTTTTTGAACAAATTCGAAGTAGATCCAAGTAATCACGATTTTGAAACAAATATAGAAGTCGAGGAGGGTGAGCAATATTTATTTCTGGCTAAAGGGTGCTGGAAAGATTGGCTCCTGGAATGTGGACCAAACGGCTGGGGGCCTGATTGGAATCCTTTCGCCGTCAAAAACCGAATTAGATGGAAGCCGATGTTCCTGCTATGTGGGAACGTCGGCAAGAAAAAGGATCACGTGTTTTGCATTGGAGATCGATATACATGGACGGTTCCATCAGTTAATGACTTAGCCCCAGAAGAACGAAAACTGTATTTATTTGCTAATGACTGGGAATCTAAGTATGGGAATAATAAAGCACTAGAACCCAAGGAAGGCGGCCCTCTAGAGGTTGCCATCTACCGTCTCAAACCGGATGAAGAATAAATTCACCTCAACGCCATCAAAACCGATTCTCGGTCCTCGCATGGTTTATGGCATACCTTGAAGTTGTAGAAAAACTGTCCTAAAAATCACCACTTGCCAGACGCGAAAGGCCCGCTAGGAGAATCGGTGGGCCCTTCCTATTTATGAGGATCTTTAAAAATCACCAGCCGAGATTTGCTTCCCGAGCAATTAGAGTATCAACCAATTTTCTGGACAAAAACCCTTTGACACGGCAAGCGTTCTAAGGAATATTGAAGCCTGCCTAATGATTGACGCCTTAAGCACATGTGGATGATCTGAGGCCATAGAGAAGGCATTTGTGGTTTCATACTGTCGCAGGTCTTTAAAAGGTTCGATCATTTTTTAACATTTGCGGTTAGTTTTTTAATTGAATCCGCTTAAACCCTTTTACCTGTCAAGGAAAGGTAAATACCATGTCTCGAATCCTCACATATCTTGTATTGGCAATTGCAATAACAACTGGGTCAAATGCATTCGCTGATGAGGGGAACATAAGTTTTGAGAGCGTTGTATATAGTGGATTTAAGACAATTGATAGGTTTGGAATGATCAATGTCAACTTAGGTGGTTCAGCCGAGAAAATTGGACTAAAGAAGGTAGAACTGACAGATTATCTGCGCTTAAGATTCAAGAATAATTTTTCAGGAATAAGTTTCAAAGAACCAGAGGATTTTGCAAAATTACTCCAAGACAAAGAAATGCAAAAGAAAATCGGCACTATACATGTGAAAGTCTGGACTGTCGGTGACGAATTTCCTATCGCATACCATATAGCAATAAACTCTGGTAATTTCGAAAGAGCTCGACAATATGAAACTGCAATACTGGGCTACGGGTCGAAACGGAATGTTCCCGAATCTGTTCGGCAATCGATAACGGAATTAGTTGAGGAGTTAGCTGTTGCCTTTTTTAAAGCAAGAGGTGAGCTGTAGCAGAAGACATTATTGATCAACAAGCGCTTTCGTCGGACGCAGACAGACTGCGCCGATGAAATCAAGCGGCTAGCTTTCTCATAATTTACGATTTATAACACACAAGAAAGGCCCAACTTTGACCACCAAGTTGGGCCTTTCCTATAAGTTGTCTTATATCTCGTCCCACGGTGGGTGTCAAGATAGTTGTCGCCACACTTGATTACGCCGCTCTCTGATCTAGGTCCCCTCCGGAAGACTTTTTCGGTGCGGGGTTGAGCAATACGACCTCAATTGGCTCCCAGTTGCGAGTCTGTTGCGTCCATCGCCCTGGATGCTTCTGGCGGGCTGACTCGTAAACTTCTTTCCTTCTGTTCAAGACCGCTTTTTCCTTTCCGTAGTGTCGGGTATCTGGAGTCACGAAGCGAATTTGGCTGTGCAAGTGTTTGGTGTTGTACCATTGAACGAAATGGTCAACCCACTGCTGAGCTTGTCGTTCAGATTCAAACGGGTACGAAGGATATTCGGGCCGGTACTTCAATGTGCGAAACAACGATTCCGAGAACGGATTATCGTTGCTAACACCAGGGCGACTGAACGAAGGCATCACCCCTAATTGCTGAAGAGTTGCTAACATGGTCGAGCCCTTCATGGGACTGCCGTTGTCAGAGTGCAGAACCAGCCCTTGTGGATCGATACCATGATTACAGATCGCATCCATGAATAACGAAGAGCTGTTACGGTCTCTCTCCGCAGAGAAGACCGTTGCTGCCATAATCTTGCGGCTCCAGACATCCAGAATCATGTACAGATAGAAGAACCGACCCTTTACCGGAGTCCTGAGATAGGTAATATCCCAGGACCATACCTGGCACGGTCCGGTCGCCTTCTTTTCCCGAGGACGACGGTGTCTAACCGGTCGGCAGCGCTCTCGATGCGCTAATTGATTCTCTGCCCGCAGGATGCGGTAGAAGGTCGATTCCGACGCAATATAGCGGCCCTCATCGGCAAGCCGGGAAACGATCTGCCTGGGGGAAAGGTCCCGGTATTCCGGGCAGTTTGCCACAGTCAAGATCTGCTGTCGTTCGGCAGGGGTCAGCTTGTTTGCTGGTGCGTTTCGAGGCCCGTTGCGGCGATCAAATCCACCATTCTGATCACGCCATCGCTGTACGGTTCGGGAGGTTAACCCGAGCATTCGGGCGGCTGGTTCCAGCCGGGCTCTCCGCAACGTGGCCTCCTCGATCAGAACCAGAGCCTTCTTCCTGGCTATGGGGTCGTGTCGTCGTCCTCGTCCTCCCAGATGTCCTGGGCTTTTTTTTTGAGTACCAGCAAGGCCGCCGCCTCAGCCAAGGCCCTGTCCTTACGCCGTATCTCCTTCTCCAGTTCCTGGATTCGTTTTCGCTCGTTGCGCTTGGCGGGGGATGGCTCCAGCCCGACTAACATCTGATCGTGCCACTGCTGAAGATGGGCTTCATGCAGACCCCGGCTGCGCAAGAAAGGGCCAAGGTCTTCTTCGGAAAGCGTGGCCGCTTCCAGAACGGCGGCTAATTTCTCTTCGGGAGTCCAGTCTTGCGGACGCTTCATGACCGACATCCTTTGCATCGACTTGGAGAAGGAGGGTGGATCCGGTTGATCAGCAACATCCACCGTATCAGTTTCGTTCATCCATCGATAGAGTGTACTTCGCGACACCCCGATTTCCTTGGCAATCGACATCGGGCCAGGGCTATCAGGGTCTGCCAGCTTTCTGATCATCAGGGCCCTGAAAGACTTGGAATACATGCGCCTCCTGACTGCCCCCAATCGTTTGGAGTTCAGTTAGAGGCGACAACTATGCTGACACAGGGGGCCCATATGAACTAAGGATTTTTAAGACGGTCATCCCTGCCAGCACTGATGCGGTCAGCAGCCAGCAGAACGTTCGCGAGAGGAGTCTTCGGTATCCCCGCGTCTCTCCGTCCGGGCCGCCAGGTCATGAGATAGCGCAATTCCGCCGCCCCGGCCGCCCACCGCTCGTCAAGTCTTTTCAGGTAAGGAGCCAGTACCTCCAGCGTCAGCTTGTCATGATCCAGGGTCGCACCCAGGGTGGTCCTTTTCATTTGCGCGGTCATGGTCAGGATTTTGCCGATATCGTGGAACAGCGCACCCACCATAGCCAGCTCCTTATCTTCTTGGGAAAACTCCCGGTAACGTGAAACCATCTGCACGCATTCGATACTGTGCCGCAAAAGCCCACCCGGATAGTTGTGATGGAAGCTCAGGCTCGCAGGACAGGATACGAAGGGAAAGGCAATGGAATCGTTGCTCAGCACCTCCATTGCGAAATCCTTCAATGCAGCTGATTCCATCCGTTTCACAATCGCCTGTAGGAAAGGAAGTAGCCAGGGGAGGGGGCAGATACTCTTGGGAATCAGCCTGACAATGTCCTCAGTCGTTCTTTCGGCACTTTCAACCCGACGCACATCTGCCACCGCACCGTCCCTGCGCCAGCGAATCCTGCCATTTACCTCAACACAGGAAAGATCCGCCGGTATCCTCACCTCCTCTGAAAGGCGCCACAGATAAGCCGTCATACTACCGCTCATATCCTCCAGAACCATTTCAACATAATCCCTGCCATCACGGGTTTTTCGCCAGGCAGGACGGCGCAGTCTGAAGCTGCCGGCAAAAGGTCCGCGATACCTTGTTCTTGAAATATCAGCATTATTCATGACGTTCCCCTCCGTTCAGTTTCGATGCCAGCAAATTCTCAAACGCCGAGCCATCCTTGCGGGTTAGATTCGGGACAAAACGCGAATATACTGTAAATAGCATCTCCGTCGAGGTATGACCCATCTGTCGGGCGATCCACTCCGGATTCTCCCCCGAAGCCAGCCACAGGGTCGCTGTCGTGTGGCGCGTTTGATAAGGGCGCCTGGGCTTGATGCCCAGGAACTTCAAAGCTGGATACCAGATCCGCTTGGTAATATTGTTGTGATCCTGAGGTTTGCCCGAGTTGGTGCAGAAGACAAATCCTCCGTGACTACCAGTGGCCTCCCACTGCTGTCGCATAGCCTCCAGCACCGGGCCCGACATATGCACTTCCCTGATCGATCCGCCCGTTTTTGGCGATTCAATACGACCCTCCACCAGCGTCTCCCGAATCAGGATCTGCCGCTTTTCGAAATCGACGAACTTCCACTGTAGGCCGTCGATCTCGCCGGTGCGCAGACCGGTAAAAAATCGCACAGTATAATAATTGCGGAAATCTGCCCGGATTCGATCCAGAAACAGATTCACCTCGGCGATGGTAAACGGATCGACATCGGTCGGTGGCACCTTAAGTGGTTTGATTCCAGTAAAAGGGGTGCTAAAGTGAAACCGGTCAGCCGCGTCATTCAGAATCATGCGTAACGTCGTCAGGATGTGATTGATCCTCGAGGGAGACAATCCGGTTCTTGTTCCGTTCGGGACTTTGGCGAGTGACGAACGGAATTTCAGGATATCCCCCTTGGTGATGCGGCTGACCACTTCCTCCCCAAAAGCCGGATTCAGCCAGCGCTCGATGTTGCCCCGGACTGTTGACTGATAGGACTTTTTCCAGGCCACCTCGTTCTCCAGAAACCACTCCTCCACGAACTCACTGAACAGCGGCGTGCCGGCCTTGGTCTTTGGCCTGCCGACGCCACCGGCCAGAGGGGCCTGCCTCAAACGATCCAGGTTGCGGCTGTCGGGAAAATACTTTTCGTATTCGAAAGATCCCTGTTTAATCTCCCGGTCGATCTGCTCCATGAAACATTCGAGGCGTTTACGGTTCTCTGGGGAGTTTTTTAGCAGTGTTTGTTCGCGGCAGCGGATTCCGCGGTAGCGGAAGTCAAAGAACAGCAGTCCGTTCCGGTCTCGAATACTACCCATTGAAGCACCCCCCTCCTGCCATGGGGATGGAAGGTTTCCGGTCCATTGAAATCTTGACCATGTCCTGTTCAATGGTTTCCCAAATGTAGAGCACCCGCCTGCGGCCGAACGGGCGGATATAATGGATGCCTTCGATGAACACCACGTCCTTCAGGGCACTGCGGATATAACGCGAGTCATAGCGAAGTCTTTGGGCCAACTCTTCAGTCGTCATGTAGGTGTGCTGATCCATTGTTGTCTCCTTTCAGGTTCTCGATTTTTCGCAATGAAAAATCGAGACGATGTGAAGGGTGCCTAAAAAGCAAACATTTCGATTTAAATGAATCATGTATGATTCATATGGACTTGTCAAGCATGTTTTTGAGTTATTTGAGGCATTTTTGGTTCATGTGGTTCATAAGTGAGTCAAATGTGCTTGAATTGACAAGGTTTTCCGCTTGTGGTAAGTGGATAATTTACTGGAGGGGGCCATATGATTCGATTTCATTTGAAACGATTGATTTCAGATTGGGAATTCAAGGAGGGCCGTCGTTTGACGATCGGCGAGATGGCGGAGAAGTCTCTTGTGACTAGGCCGACCCTGTCACGGATTTTGAACCAAAAGGGGTATAACACCACAACGGAAAACATAAGCCGGCTTTGCGCCTTTTTCGACTGTCGAGTGGAGGACTTGATCGAGTATGTGCCTGATGATGAAGCTGAAAATGGGCAGGATTAATGGTTTGTGCTTGAGCAGAGTTCAGTTTTGGAATAGATGAAAGGGAAGGGCCGTTCCGGAAAAATGGGGCGGTCCTTTAAATTTTCAGAGCAATCTGGTGGACTAAGCTGTGTGCAATTTGCGGCTTGGGTTTATGGTACAGGTCATTCGGTCGAAGATTTTACTTGCTGAGCGGAGGATTTTTCTCAAGGCATATATTTTGATCTGGATAAGGTTCTGTGATTACCACTTTTTTGATTTTGGTCTATTAAGACGGGAGGAAAAGAGCTGACCTTTGGAGTCGGAAAAAGTAGGGTTTTCGCCAGCCAACGGTCAAGGTTGAAAAAAGTGGGCACCGGATGGGCACCAGTTGGGCACCAAACAAAAAGGGTTGGCCGAAAAAACGGCCAACCCTTTGTTTTTAATGGCGCGCGATTAGGGATTCGAACCCCAGACCTCTGCCTCCGGAGGGCAGCGCTCTATCCAGCTGAGCTAATCGCGCTTGGATGTGATGGTATAACTCATTCCCCGCGTAATTGCAACGGATAATTGATGGCGCCTGGCATCAATCCTTTGTCAGAGAAGACGCCGGGGGCAGCAAACGTTCGCTGCTGTGCAACACTAATAACATCATGACAAATATCAGGCCGTTGTAAAGCAGCAGGGCGCCGCCATGAAAGGGAATGGCGGGCAATAGAATGAATAGCCGCTCGGCAAAGAGTCCGGCCAGAACCAGTAAAGATATGGATGACACGAATCGTAAATCGCCTTTGGCTGCGCCGCCGAGTAAGCTGATAAAGGGGGCCAGAAACAGGCCGATCAGAAACAGCCAGCAGAGTTCCGGGCCGGGGCTGCGGCTCAGGCGTTCAGTGACGAAATGCACTTCCTCGGGCAGGTTGGCGTACCAGATGAGCAGAAACTGGGCGAAGAAAAGACCGGCCCAGAGGATGCTGAAGCCGAACAGAAGCAGGCCGACGTCCCGCAGGTGAAGGGCTGTTTTTTCTGGTGCGGACTTTATTCGAAGGCGGAAATAGAGCAGCATGGCCAACCCGGATGCAGCGATGCCGGCATAGAGGGATTCGGTGAAAAAGTAGAGGCCGAACATGGTGTTGACCCAGGGAAATGCCGCCGACATGAGCCAGTCGTAGCCGACCAGGCTTTGAGAGAGAACAAAGGTTGCCAGGTAGATTACGGCGTAGCGGTCTTTGAAGGGAGTGCCTTGGGTGCTATGCAATGCCAGCTGTCGCCCCGCAACGAAGGTCAGTATCAGGCTGACCAGGTTGCGTCCCATAAAGAAGGGCCGGTTGAGCCAGGCCGTAGGATGGTCGCTCCAGGGGAAAAGGTCGAGCTGAGGCCAGAGCAGGGCGAAGAGCGCCGCCAACAGTAACAGCAGGGGATAGAGGGCGAGCAGTTCATGGCGCAGAGAGGCGATCCATTTGGCCCGTACCAGGGCGGTGACTGCCGCCACCGCGACCGCACCCTGAATAATAGCCCCCCAGAAGCTCAGTGTAAGGAGCAGGGAACCCGGTTGATCGATGAGGCCACCGTATTCAATCAGGCCGATGGTGGCGGCCAGAATCAACAACAGACCATAACAACCGCCGATGCTCAGTTTTGTGTCGTGCATGGCGCAACCTCGTCGGCAATGGTGATGATAAATCGAGCGTCGAAATCCTGTTCTTCGACCAGGGCATCGATTCGCGGCATCCTGGCCAGAAGAAGAAAGCCGGCAAAGGACGCCAGCGACCCGATGAGGATAGTCATCAGGTAGCCGATGAGCAGAAAGGGCGGTACCGCCACAATCGGCTTGCCTCCGGTAACGATGGGCCAGTCGAGGGAGGTGAGTGCCGCCATCAGGAAGCCTCCGCCGAAACCTGCCAGAGCTCCTCCCAGGGCAAACAACGGTAATTTGCTCGGCGCCTGCCCGAGCAAGCTTTCGACCTCGCTGAGGTGATAGGGAGTGCGTACGTCCAGTTGCTCACTGGGGACGCCGTCCTTTAGCAACTGTTCCAACTGCTGCAGAAAGGTTTGCTGATCGTCAAAGAAAAGCTGTCGGGGCATATCAGCGCTCCTTCAGTTCGGTAATCGACAATACCGGGAGAATCTTGATGAAGAGCAAAAAAAGAAAGAAAAACAGGCCGAAAGAGCCGGCTGTAATACCGAACTCGGTCAGGGACGGGGTGTAGTTCCCCCAGGCATAGGGGTCGAAGTCCCTGGCCAGGGAAGTGACGACGATGACGAAACGTTCCAACCACATGCCGACGTTGACCAACAACGAAAGGACGAAGAGAAAGACCAGATTCCGTCTCAAGCGGCCGATGAACAGAGTGAGGGGCATGACCGAATTGCAGGCCACCATAATCCAGAACAGGAGCCGGTACTCCCCGAGGGCGCGGAAACGGAACTGCTCCATTTCAAACAAATTGCCGTGGTAGAAGGCCAGCCCTTGTTCGACCACATAGGCGAAGCTGACGATCAAGGAGGTCAGTAACAGGATTTTGGCGATCGATTCGATATGCTCAACGGGGATATAGCGCTCCAGTTTTAAGATTCTCCGCATGGGAATCACCAGAGTCAAAACCATGGCCGTGCCGGAGAGAATGGCTCCGGCGACGAAATAGGGCGCAAAGATGGTGGTGTGCCATCCGGGTACGATACTTACCGCAAAGTCCCAGGAAACGATGGAATGGACCGAGGCGACAAGCGGCGTGGCAAAGGCCGCCAGGAAAAAGTAGAGCTTGGCGTAGTGGCGCCATTGTTGGGTACTGCCCACCCAGCCCAGGGTCAGAAAACGATAAATTTTACCGATAAAGCCGGGCCGGCGGCGGGCGACAATGGCCAGATCGGGAACAAGGCCGATGTAGAAAAACACCAGACTGACCAGCATATAGGTGGAGACGGCGAAGACATCCCACACCAGGGGCGAGCGGAAATTGACCCATAATTGCCGCTGGTTTGGGTAAGGAAACAGGAAATAGGCGAGCCAGACGCGGCCGAGGTGGATTAAGGGAAATAGTCCAGCCACCATCAGGGCGAAGATGGTCATTGCTTCAGCCGCCCGGTTGAAGCTGGTCCGAAAGTGGGCGCGAAAGATATAAAGTACCGCCGAGATAAGGGTGCCTGAGTGAGCGATGCCGACCCAGAAAACAAAATCGGTGATGTAAACTCCCCAGCCGACGGGATGGCTGATGCCCGCCACCCCCATACCGAGGGCGATCTGGCGGCCCCAAAGGGCCATGCCGCCGAGAAACACCAACCCTGCCAGGAATATGCAGGCCAGGTAGCAGCGGCTCGGCCAGCTCATCGCCGCGAGAACATCCTGTTCGATCTGCTGAGCGGAAGTTGTGTTCTGCATGGTCTCTCAATCGTAAGAAAATTAATGTTGTCGCGTTGGCGTCCGGTTATTCGGGACGCAGATAATGCACTGCCGGTTCGGTTCCCAGGTCAGCGAAGACCCGGTAAGCCCGCTGGCTGCGGGTCAGCTGAGAAATTTTCGACTCTTTATCGAGCAGGTTGCCGAAAACGATAGCTCCGGACGGGCAACTCTGGGCGCAGGCCGTAGTTACGTCACCATCCTGAACGAGTCGTTTTTCATCTTTGGCCTGGTCCTTGGCTTTACGGATACGCTGTAGGCAAAAGGTGCATTTTTCCATCATCCCCTTGGTGCGCAGCGGCAGATCAGGGTTGCGCAACTGGTCGAGAGGCGCGGTAGGTTTGTGCTGCCACCAGTTGAATCGTCGCACCTTGTACGGACAATTGTTGCTGCAGTAGCGGGTGCCGACACAGCGGTTGTAGACCTGGACATTAAGCCCTTCGGGATTGTGATAAGCGGCGTAAACGGGGCAGACCGCTTCGCAGGGGGCGTAGTTGCAGTGCTGGCAGAGCATGGGGAGAAAGTCGACCCGCCCTTGCTCGTCGTAAAAGGGTTCGATGCGCAGCCAGGACATCTCCCTCCCTGCCAGATGATCGGATGCACCGACGACCGGCACGTTATTCTCTATATAACAGGCGGCGACACAGGAACTGCAGCCGACACAGCGTTGCAGATCGATGGCCATGGCCCAGCGGTAGTTTTCGTATTTCGGTTCGGGATAGAAGGAGGCCCGGGGACCGTGTTTTTCCTTGTGGTGTTTTTGCTGGCGGTGGACCGGTTTGGGAATCAGCCCCCGTCCCTGCTGCGAAGGCGATCCGGCCAGGATCGGCAGGCGATGCAGTTTGCCGGTGTTGTTCAACTGCAGGTTTTCAAGATAGCGCAACGCCTCGCCGGTAACGGGATCGATTCCCGCCGCCGGATCCGGCAGACTGTCCATGGGAAGGGTCAGGACGTCGGCTGCCAAACCGGGTTGGATGCGCACCGGTTGTTTGATTTCCCGTTCCGCATTTCTAAGTTGCAGCTCTTTGCCATCCCGCAAACGGAGGCGATCGGCGGTTTGCGGGGCAACGGAGATCCAACTGCCGTAGGAAACGGTGGTAAGAGGATCGGGAATCTCCGAGAGCAGTTCAAGATTGTGGCTTCGGCCGTCGAAGGAACGGATCGATGGGGCGATAACCGCCGCAGGCAGGTTCAAAGGAGTTTGCAGCGGAAGTTTTCGCAGAGCGTTCTCAGCATTAGCCAGGTTAAAGGGGATGGAGGATCGTAGCCGGGTTTCGGCCAGGTAACCATCTTCCATCAGTTGTTCTAGTTGAAGGCGGCTGAAGCGTTTTTGCCAGTTGTTTCGCAGATAAGCCTCCCAGTCGGGAGCCGGGCTCTTTCCGGTGACCTGTTGCAGAAGTTTGAGCAGCAGGTCGCCCTCGCTGAGGACTTGCTGTTTGGGTGAGGCTAAAGGTTGCAGCAGGCCGATGACTCCCCGCCGGGGTTCGGTATCCCCCCAGGTTTCGAGGCTGTGAGTCAGCGGCAGAATCAGATCCATCTGGTCCGTGGTCTCATCAGGCAGGTCCGCCAGGCCGACCTTTAGCCGGATCTTGTTTAGTGCGTCTTTCAGGCCGAGGGTGGCAGGACTGTGGCGAAGTGGATTGCAGCGGCTGACAAACAGTACTCCGGTGCTGTCGGCGGTAAGCTGTTGGGTAAAACTTCCTAGGTCCAGCAAAGAACCGACCTGGGAATAGTTTTCTGCTGTAGTAAAATCCAGCCCGCCCCAGGGGGTAGCGGTCAACCACTGCACCAGGGCGCCGAGCAGGGCGGCAGATTGGCCGTTAAGATGGCCGGTGGCGATTCCTCCGACAATCAGCAGGGGCTTTTCGGCATTCACAAAGCGGGCGGCCAAATCTTCTAGCTTTTGGGCGGACAGGCCCGTGGTGGCAGAAGTTGTGGCAAGACCTTGAGAGGAAAGCAGCCCCTGAAGTTGCTGCGGCCAACGATCCCGGTAGCGTTTGTGGGTGATCAGGGACTGCAACAGCCAGAGCAACAAGACTCCTTCACTGCCGGGCGTCAGAACCAGTCGGTTATCGGCGTTGGCTCCGGTGAGGGAATAATGCGGCTCCAGATGCATCCAATGGCGTTTTTTATCCGCAGTCAGGACGCTGACCTGGGTCGTGTAATCGACCGGGCTGATAAAAGTTTCGAGCAGGTCCGCTCCGACGGTGACCAGCAGATCGGCCTGGTCGACCCTGTAGCGGGGCAGATCTGCCTGGCCAAAGAGCAGGCTGTAACTCTGCCTTAAGGCGGCGTGAGAAAAGGGTTCAAATTCTGCCAGTCGATCGATACCCAGGGCGTCGCAGGATTCTTCGAGAAGAGTGTTCAGAGTGCCGCTGGTGCGACCGGCCAGCCAGGCATTTTTTTTCCCTTGCTGACGGCTTTGCTGCAAGGCTTCGGCAATGTTAGTCAATGCCTGTGTCCAGGTGATGGCCCGCAAGCTACCATCGGCTTGCCGTTTGAGGGGGGTCTGAAATCTCTGCGGATGATACAGCCGCCATAGGGAGGCCTGCCCGCGGAGGCACAGACCGCCGCGATTGACCGGGTGCCGGGGATTGCCTTCCAGTTTGACCGGCCGGCCTTCCCTTATGCGGGTCAGCAGGCCGCAATGGGCCGGACATTCACAGCAGGTCGAAGGCTGCCAGGTTTCGGTCCCGGGAACAACTCCGTCTTCGGCGGGCACGAGTAGGGAGACAAGCTCCTTCTGTCCCTTTTCAGAGCCACAGGATGAGAGCGCAGCGGCTCCGGAAACCAGGCCAAGCATCTGTAGAAACTGCCGTCGATCCATGCTCGATTCTCTCCGTTAATCTCAGAAACTATCCGGTGTTCATCCGGAGATTTTGGATGAACTTTACTTGTGACAGGTAGCGCAGTCGATAGAAGCGCCGCGGCTGCGATGACAGCTCAGGCACCAACCCATCTGCAGGGAACGGACTCTGCGGACTTCTTCCATTTCTGTAATGGCGCCATGGCAGGCGGTGCAATCCAGACCGCCGTTGATATGGCATTTATGCGTAAAGTAGATGAAGTCAGGTACTTGGTGTATTCGGCGCCAGCGAATCGGTTCGCCTTTTTGCTGATAGTTGAGAAGCTTTTGGACTTCCGGCCGGTCTGTGGCGATGGACTGGTGGCAGGAGACGCATTTGGATACAGCCGGCATGCCGGCCTCGGGGCCTTGTGATGCCGATTCGTGACAGAAGTTGCAAGCCAGGCCAAGACGCCCGGCATGAACGGTATGAGGAAAAGCAATGGGCTGGCTGTTGTCCTGATGCGATCCAGGCCAGAACCAGGCCACTGCTCCAAGAAGTAGCAAAAAACCGCCAAAATAGGCGCATAACAGAATGTGGGGGAACCATTTAGGCATTGCAAAGCCTCTTTAGGCAAACAGTAGATCGTAAGGTTTTCCGGGAGGTCGACCGAATGGCTTGCGGGTCTTTTTCCCTCTCCCACAATCTTCTAACGTACTGTAGGTTGAGCCGTTTTTTCTTCGAACAGATAGTCGCTTATGGCATCGGCCTCTTGTGCCGACAGTCCAAGGTTCGGCATTGCCGGATAACTTGGGTCAATTTTTTGCGGATTTCGCAGAAAGTCCGACAGTCTGGCTTTATCCGTGCGGTATTTGTCGAGGACACTGTTCAGCGGTGGCCCGACCAGGCGTTGGTCGAAGCTATGACAGACGCTGCATTTTTGTTGGAACAGTTGACCGCCGCCGACTGCCGGTAAGGCTTGCGGCTCCTTTGCGGGCTGTGGCGCAGACGGAGTTGTTGCCTGGACTGTTGCCGGGGGCAGTTGCAAACCGGCCAGAGCCACATCGGTCAGAGAGGTTTCCCGGGCGGTTTGAGCCCCTAACACCCAGAGTGCGGTTAGTACAATGATAGCCACCATCGGGGGAGCCAGAGACAGCGGCCGCTTTTTCAGCAGAGACCCTATGGACATCAGGGCCAGGGCGGTACTTGTAATCAGGGTGAGGGCTGCGGCTGAGTAAAGCCAAGGAGAGCGGGCAAGCTCCGGGGTCAGCAGCAGCTCCAGAATTTGAAAAAGGGGCCAAATCAAGGCTGCACCGAAAATAAATATCTGGCGGTTGCGTTGCCGTTCGAGTCCGGCCAACATCAGTGCCAGCAGGATGAACTGGGCAAAACGAACAGTGCCGTGCCAGGAGAGCAGTAATGCAGGCCGGATAGTTAGAAAGGGCCAGTTCTCTGGGGTCAGGAGCAGGCTTTCAGTGTTGAGGAGAAAGTAGCAGATCGACAGGAGCAGTAAGTCACCGACTATCGCTGCCGCGAGAGACAGACGCCCGGCAGGACGAGTCCCTTTAAGGTGCTGCCGGGCAGCAAGAATGAGCGCCAGTCCGATGATGAACAAGAGCGTAATCCCACCCCAAAAGGGGTTGGTAAAAAGAGCCGCCCGATAGGCTATTTTTAATAGCAACAGATTGCAGGCCATGATCAGAGCAATCAGAAGGCCGGCGCGCCTGCCGGTAAGTACTTTGGGGCCGGGGGCGAATTTGGTCTGGGAGGGTAGAGGAATGTTGGGCGAAATGAGCGCTTTGCCGGGCAGGGTGAGTAAAACTTCGCCTGCCAGATAGCCCAGGGACAGGCAGAGCAGAGTCTGACAAAGACCCTGCATCGCTTTGATGAGCAACAGCTGTTCCTGAATGACCGGCAACATTCGGGTCCCCCGATGTGTGGAATAAAAATAAATTGCAGTTATCAAGCCTGGCACAGGTTATTTATCAAGCCATTAAATCATAAATCCCCTGTTTTGCAATACTTTTGCGCTTTGCGTTCTGTCTGGATGGCTCTATTGCTTATCGGTGGATAGAACTGCAGTCACGGGGATTCGTATCCTGGGGGTCCGCGGGCTGCTGGTGCGTAGAGTCACATACCCTGCAAACCGAGTCTTTTCCGTCTCGGGAGCCAGGCGAATAGCAAGCTGCACGCTTTCTCCCGGGGCAATTTTAGAGGAGCTAAGATCCGCTTGGAGTTCCTGGCTGGTGGTTTTAAGATCGGAAAGAAAGAGTTGTGCGGTGCCGGCGTTGCGCAGGTTGATGACGGCAGTGAAAGGCGCCTTGTTCTGCTTGGCCCTGAATTGCAAACGCCGGGGTGTCACCATGATCTCTTTTTGTACTTCCCCATGAAGGCGAAACTTGGTTTGCGGTTGATTGGGATCGTTGGAGTATACAGAGACTGTCTTGGTGACCCTCCCTTGAAAACCCTTGGAATTAAAAGTGGTTTTTAACTCGCCCCATTCGCCGGGCGCTAGATTCTTTGAAGATAATAATGCGGCCGTGCAGCCGCAGGAACTGCGCACCTTGCTGATAATCAGCGGAGCATCGCCCGTATTTTGAAATCGGAAAGTGTGGTCGGTTTTAGTGCCTTCTGCTATCCGTCCAAAATTGAATAGCGGTGCTTCCGCCTGTAAGCGAGGAGCGGCCAGGGCTGTTGCCGGCACGGTCAGGATTATCAATAAAAGCAGAAGTAGTCTCATGGCAAGGATCTCTTTGTTGTTCGATGGATAAGTTGGAAATCTATGTTTAACTATATAGCACAGAATGTGAGAGTACTTCCAGATATCCGGTTCCTGGTGAATCAATTGACACCCCATTTGACGATCTGCTATAGAATGACCTTGCTTTGGAATTTGATATAAACAGGGGGCTTATGCCGACACAGGGATTGAAGAAGTTATACAGCCGGGAGCATATTGCTCGCGAGGTCCAGCGCCTCGGTGAGGAAATCAATCGAGACTATGCCGGCCAGGAACTATTGGTAGTTTGCGTCTTGAAGGGGGCCTTTCTGTTTTTTGCCGACCTGGTACGAGAAATCTCGTTGCCGGTGACTGTCGATTTTGTGCGAGTCGCCAGCTATGGTCCCCACACCCAGACGACGGGACTTGTGGAGTTTCGTAAAGACCTGGAAATTTCTGTAACCGACCGTCATGTCCTGATTATAGATGATATTTTAGATAGCGGCTTTACCCTGGAAGCTCTCTACCAGAAACTTGCCGGGCGTAAACCGGCAAGTCTCAAAACCTGTGTTTTGCTTGATAAACGACAGACCAGGCAAACGGTTTTTGAGGCTGATTATGTGGGTATAACTTTTGATAGCGGGTTCGTTGTCGGCTATGGTCTTGATTATCAGGAAGCCTTTCGAACTCTTGCCGATGTCTATCTGTTCGACCCGAATCAGTCGGCATAGGAAGAAGCTTTTATGGTAATACAATGCCCCCATTGCCAAGCTCGATTCAAGTTGCCTCAGAACAAGATGAAGCCTGGCGGTACAAAAGTGCGATGTACCAAATGTAAAATCGTCTTCATGGTTACCCCGCCTCAGGAAGGCGTTCCGCCGGAGATTGGCGGTTCTGGGAACACTAAAGAGGAGACCCGGGAAGAGAAGTCTTCGATCTTTGCCGAGGACGTCGGCAAGAACTTTGATAATGCTGCTTTTTTTTCCGATGGTGATGAAGGGGATGACTTTCTCGTCGGCGAGGAGGCTTTTGATGACGATGGCAGCGACCCCTTTGCCTTGGACGATGATGAAAGCGACCCTTTTGCTCTGGATGATGAGGGTGCCGAAGAAGATAGTGATTTAAGCTGGTCGGATGACTCGATTCCATCCTTTTTAAACCCCGAACTGGAACCGTCAAATGATTTGGCCGAAGACGATGAAGTTTCCGGTTGGGAAAGTGAGTCACCTGGGGCATCAGAGCAGGAAGCGCTAGAGGATCCCCCGGCGGTTGCTTTGACCCTGGCGGAGGAGGAACCCCCGGAAATTGGTGAATCGGTTTCGGGGTTGCCTGAAGAAGAGGTCTTTTTTGACGAGACTTCCTCCCGCACGCCCCTGCCGGCTCCACGGCCGCCTGCAGAGCGCCGTAAAAAATCGCGCAAGGGGTGGGTGTGGTTGCTGCTGTTGTTTATGATATTGGCTGGCGGTGGCTATTTTTACTTTGCCCGCCAGCAGTTGGCGGCTTCCGTCCAGGAACTGTTGGTTGACTGGCAACTTATTCCGGAACCCCCGCCCGAGGGCAAGGGGCTTAAGCCGGTGAACCTGTCGGGCTATTTTATTAATAACCAGAGGGCAGGTCGGTTGTTTGTTGTTCAAGGCCAGGTTTTAAATGAAGGTGTTGAACCACGGGCTGCTATCGCCGTGAAGGGCAGCATCTATGATGCGACCGGTGCACAGCTGGCTCAGCAGAGTGCTTTTTGCGGCAACCCTATGGGCAAGGAGAAGCTCCGTGCCTGGCCGATAATGCGTATTTCCGAACGGATGCAGAACCAGTTTGGAGAAATGCTGGCTAACCTCAATCTTGAGCCGCAACGGGCGATTCCCTTTACCCTGGTGTTTAAAGATTTGCCCGGTGAGGTTGCGGAATTCGAGGTGATCGTCGAGAGCAGCGAACCGGTCATAAAATAAAATAGTTTCCACTCGGAAACTTTAATCCGGAAAGTTCCGGTGAACACCAGACAGCTTTAGTCTCACCAGCCTGAAAATGAAAAAGCCGCCTTAAAGGGCGGCTTTTTTTCATTATTGTATAGCTTTCAATCCGAATAATCGGTCATGCTTCGGGTTCGCCGTCCTTTTTGTCTTTCGGGGTGACGTCGATTTCGTCTTTGCCTTGAAGGCTTCTACGAAAATTGGTGATGCCCTTGCCGAGGGCAGACCCGATTTCGGGCAGTTTCCGACCGCCAAAAATTAACACGACAACAGCCAGGATCAGGATTAGTTCAAAAGTTCCGGGAATCCCCATGCAATCCTCTTTGGTGCGAAATAAAAGAAAAGAGGAGCGCCCTTAAAGACGCTCCTCTTCGCTTTTTTGTCAGGGAGCTTTGATGCAGTCCACGGGACAGCAGTCAACGCAAGCGCCGCAATCGGTGCAAGCATCGGCGTCGATGACGCGGACATCGCCCTGCTCAGCAATAGCGCCCAGAGGACAGGAGTCATCGCAGGCACCACAGTTGATACATTCGTCAGTGATGGTGTAAGCCATGGAATTTACCTCTTTTTCGTTAGGATGTGATTCGCCTTGCTAATAATAACAAGTAAATAGGAAGAGCCTGGAGGCTTTCCACTTACAGTTTGCTATTAGGGAGCTTTGATGGCGTCCACGGGGCAACAGTCAACGCAAGCGCCGCAATCGGTGCAAGCATCGGCGTCGATGACGCGAACATCGCCCTGTTCTGCGATAGCGCCCAGGGGGCACTCGTCGTCGCACATGCCACAATTGATACATTCTTCAGTAATGGTATAGGCCAAGGAATTCACCTCCTTTATTATTTATTAGAAACCATGGCTGAATAGCCACTGGAATTCTTTATACAACAGCTGTAGTTTCCTTGTCCACCCTAAAGCAAGCGTCCTTCCGGGCGCGGCTGTAAAAACCCTTGCATTTACCCCTTGCATTTACCCCGGCCGTGCTTTAGTATTTCGAAGTTTGTACCGGATACGGAAGCCGCTTGTTTTGTAAAAAAGCGTTTTATTGTTCAAGAGTTAGGCGTCCTTTTGTTGGCCTGCCTAACAAAAAAGCTAAGGAGAAAGATCATGGATATTCTTGCTCTAAATTGTGGCAGCTCATCGGTAAAGTACCAACTTTATAACTGGGACAAAAAAGAAGTCATCGCCAAGGGGGTCGTTGAGCGGGTCGGTATCGGCAATTCGTTCATCGGTCACGAGGTTCCCGGTCGGGACGATTACAAGAAGGAGCAGGATTGCTCCGATCATACTGTCGCCATCGAGTTGATTATCAATACCCTGCTCGATAAAGAAGTCGGGGTGGTGAAGTCGATGGATGAGATTTCCGCCGTCGGTCACCGGGTTGTTCACGGTGGCGAAAAGTTCGCCAGCTCGGTGCTGATCGACGATGCCGTACTTGAGGCGATCAAAGAAGTACAGCACCTGGCGCCCCTGCACAATCCGCCCAACATCATGGGTATTGAAGCGGCCAAGAAGGTTCTGCCCAACGTACCCCACGTGGCCATCTTCGACACCGCTTTCCATCAGACCATGCCCGAAGAAGCTTTCATGTACCCCCTGCCCTACGAGTGGTACGAAAAACACGGTGTGCGCCGCTACGGTTTCCATGGCACCTCTCATCTTTATGTGTCCAAGCGGGCCGCAGTGCTGCTCGGAAAAGATGCCAAGGATTGCAACATCATTACTCTGCACATCGGTAACGGCGCCTCCCACGCAGCCATTCGCGGTGGCGTCTGCGTCGACACCAGCATGGGCATGACCCCCCTCGAAGGTGCGGTAATGGGTACCCGCTGCGGCGATATCGATCCGGCGATCCCGACTTTCATGATGGAAGCCGAGGGCTACAGTGCCAAGGAAATGGACAGCATCCTGAACAAGAAGTCCGGTCTGCTCGGCATCACCGGCCAGTACACCGACCGCCGTGACATCGGTAACGGTATCGACGCCGGCGACAAGCGCTGCAAACTGGCCAACGACATCGAATGCTATCGCATCAAGAAGTATATCGGTGCCTACATGGCAGCCCTGGGCAAGGTCGATGCTATCGTCTTCACCGCCGGTGTCGGCGAAATGGGTTCCGAGATCCGCCAGCAGGCTCTCGAAGGTCTCGAGCCCCTGGGTGTCAAGGTCAACAAGGAACTGAACCTCAAGACCCGCACCAAGAAAGCCGAAGTGGAGATCTCCACTCCTGATTCGCCGGTCAAGGTATTCGTCATCCCCACCGACGAAGAGCTGGTCTTCACCGAAGATGTGGTCGGCATTCTGGAAAAGACCTACTGCGACCACATGGACTTCGACTATACCTTCAAGTCCAAGGACTACGAGCGTAAGTAATTCGTAGTTAGTCCTTATCCGGAAAGTCCGGATGAGGACTAACTGGTTTCCGAATTGGAAACTAGTTGAAAAGCTGCATACAAAACAAAAAGGCCGGTGGAAAATTCCACCGGCCTTTTTGTTTTCGGGTTGTTCTTAAATTAGTTATCAGCCTTGAGCTTGAACTGCGGTGATCGCGGTAACGCTGATAATGTCTTCAACGGAGCAGCCGCGGGACAGATCGTTAACCGGCATGGCCAAACCCTGAATGACGGGGCCGACCGCTTCGGCACCGGCAAGGCGTTGTACCAGTTTGTAGCCAATGTTGCCGGCACCGAGATCAGGGAAAACCAGGGTATTGGCTTTGCCTGCTACCGTTGAATCGGGAGCTTTGCTGGCACCGACCTTGGGTACCAGAGCGGCATCGGCCTGCAGTTCACCGTCGATCTGCAGTTCGGGAGCCATTTCTTTGGCGATGGCCAGGGCTTCGATAACCTTGTCCGCGTCTTCGTGCTTGGCGCTGCCCTTGGTCGAGAAAGAGAGCATGGCGACCCGGGCGTCAACGCCGAGGAAGCTTTTGCAGCTTTTTGCGGTCGATACGGCGATTTCAGCCAGTGCCCGTGCATCCGGATTGGGGTTGACGGCGCAGTCGGCGAACAACATGGAGCCGTTTTCACCGTATTCGGGAGTGTTGGTTACCATGATGAAGCATGAGGATACGGTTTTCATGCCGGGGGCGGGACCGATGACCTGAAAAGCGGCTCGCAGCACATTGCCGGTGGTGTTATGGGCACCAGCGACACAACCTCCCGCATCGCCTTTGCGCACCATCATGGCACCGAAAAACAGGTTGTCCTCGGCGGTCAGCAATTTCAGGGCGTCTTCACGGGACAGGCCCTTTTTCTTGCGGATCTCCACCAGTTCGTCGGCGTAGGCATCGAGCTGAGGGGCATTTTTGGGGTCGAGCAGGGTAACACCCTCAAGGGAGGCACCGAGCTCGGCGGCTTTCGCCTGCATGGCAGCAGGGTCGCCCAGCAGAACGACGTTTGCGAGGTTGTCTTTCACGATCGGGCCGACAGCCTGAATCATGCGGTCGTCATAACCTTCGGGCAGTACGACCGTCTGAACGTTCTGACGGGCTTTTGCCTTAATCTGGTCTACTAAATGCATTGCTTCCTCCTTGGGCAGCAGGGAAAGGGTAAAGGTTAGCGGTCCCTTTTATACTTTATGGGGTACCGAGGGTCAACTTATTTTGTCCCCCTTTCATTCGCTGCTGATTGAGGGGCGATGAATCATTGCTGGCATCCTGTGATGGGCTTGCTGTATAATGGTTTCGTTACCATAGACCACCGCTGGAGTCAGCTACCCCCGATGAACATTCATGGCCGGCATGATGCCATTCTCGCAGGATTTATTCTCTGTTCACTGTTGTTGCATTTTCTGCTCCTGCACTTTCTTCCTGCCCGCCGTTTAAGCGACTTGAGTAAGAAAGAGCCGGTCGTTGTCGAAGTGCGGCCGCCGCAGAACCGTGACCGGGAACTGGACCTGCCTCCTCAGCCGGATCAACCGGAACCACGTAAAACACCGGCCAAGCGTCTCGGCCCAAATGATGTTACGGTGCCGAAGGAAGTGGCTCCAAAAGGCGATGCGCCCGAGGATCGCCTGCCGGTCCCCAAGCCGCCCGCACAATCGAAGCCGCCTCAACCGCCGTCGGCCTCCGAGGCGGCGAAGACAGCCTCCCTGCCTGATCCCGCCGCCATAGACCTTAACCTGCCACAGAAAACCCGGACCCGTTATCAAGACGAATGGCGACGTAAATATCGTAAGGATGTTGAAACGGGGGATGCGGTCTGGCTCGACACGGAAAAAGATATTTTACTGTCTTTTTTTGATCGCTTCCGGCGCAATATCTACAACGTGTGGAATTATCCGCCGCCTGCAGCAAAGCGTGGAGAACAGGGGATTTGCCTGCTGGAAATCATCATTAATCGCGATGGGAGCGTTGAGGCGGTCAAACCTCTGGAAAGCTCCGGGTTTCCAACTCTCGACCGGGAGGCCGTGGCCGCGGTCTATCGCGGTGCCCCCTATGGCCAATTGCCAACTGCTTATACGGACGATACGCTGAAAATCATGGCCTTTTTCCAGTATCGTTTGTCTCTCAGCGGCCAGCGCGGCGGGGATATCTTCGGGGCGCGCTAAACGGTGCGCTTAAAAACCGTCGATAAAATCCTGGTAATCGTCGCTTTCAAGCAAATCTTCGAGCTCTGCCGATACCTCAATTTTCATGCGCAGCAACCAGCCATCTTCGTAAGGAGAATGATGCAGCCATTCCGGCGAGTCTTCCAGGGCGTCGTTGGTCTCCAGAACTTCCCCGGTCAAGGGGGCATAAAAATCAAGCAATGTGGTTGCCGACTCGGCTGTTGCCATGGGGCTCCCGAGTTCCAACAAGTCGCCTGTTTCGGGTAGCTCAATGGAGGTCAGTTCTTCCAAGTCCTCCTGTAAGTATTCTGACACGCCGATGGTCGCGGTATCTCCTTCTACCAGTAGCCAGAGGTGCTCCTCCGTATATAGCAATTCCTCGGGTATTTCCATTTTCTCCTCCAAGCCTGATCTTCGGTAGTGCATTCGCCGACCTTGAATGTTGTAATCTGTTTTATTCCCTGCCGGCTTGCAAAAAACTATACGAGAAGGTTCGGGTCCTGTAAAGCGGGAAAAACGGACTTCAGGGGAGGGGGGTATGCACGGTGTCTTCCAAAAGTTTTAGTCGGGCGGCACGTTGCTTTTCCGGCAGTTCGCTGATTTCTTTCACCGCCCGGTAAAAATTCTCAAAATCATTGCCCTGTTGGGCGAATATGGCTCTAAAGCCTGGGACTTTTTGGTGATAGGTATTCACGACTGCCAGTTTTGCATTGTTGAGTTGGTCTGAAACCCATTGACCGTAACCACAATCCCCGCCTTCGGCTATTTCCCATTGATCATATTCAGATATAAATGATGCGATCAGTTTGGATTTGTTCTGTCGCATGCAATCCGGGCATACGGGTTGGCGATAGAGGTCGGAAAGTTGTTGACGAAGGTTGGCCAGCATCAGGGTAAAGACCTCTTCCCTCTGAATTCGCTGTTTGTAAGCAGCTATGGCCTCGGGAGAATCGTTGTGCTTCAGCCATTTCTCGATGCCGAGTTGCTCAACGGCCGTAGCAAAGCCTTCGCTGAAGTCCGGATCATTGGGAAGGAAAAGCTGTTGATGGGCCAGTTCGTGAAAAATAATGCCTGCCCGGTCGACAGGCGGCCTGTTGATGAAAGTGTTCAGCACCGGATCGTCGAACCAGCCAAGGGTAGAGTAGGCGGAAACCCCATAAAGATAGGTGTCATAGCCTTTCTTTTGGAGTTCTAAGGCAAAAGATTCAGCACGTTGTCGCTCAAAAAAGCCTTGATAGGGCAGACAACCTGCTATGGGGAAACACCATTGAAGCGGCTGCAGGTGGAATTCTTTGGTGGCAACCACGTTCCAGGTCACGAAGGGTCGGTTCAAATCGCTGTAACTTCGATAGCTGCCATTGTCGGGGAGTTTTAGTTCGGTGCTGGCAAAATCCCGGATGCGGGAAAGTTCCAGCAACTGTCTGGAGAGTTCTTCGGGGGAGCCGGGGTCGGAGAGGATTTTTTCGATGGGAGTCCTACCTGCCAGCAGAGCCAGGTGCCCCTGCGTGCAGTGGACATAATAGCCCAATTGGCTGCATCCGGTCATTATCATCAGACCGGTTATTGATAAAAAAGTGCCGATCGCTCTTTTGGGCTTCAGCTTGGGCTCCTGAAATAAGAGGATAAAATCAGGACCTGCGGGGTAAAAGCAAAATCCCCGGCTATGGCCGGGGATTCTCAAACTTTGTTATTCGTTGGCCGCCTTTGGGCAGCCGCCGCAACTTTGACCCGTTGCCGCAGAGGAACAGGAGGACTTGGCTGCAGGTTTTGAATAGCCCTGCTGATACCATCCGCTGCCCTTGAGGGCAAAGGCGGTTTGGGAAATCAGTTTATTGACCGGGCCACCACAGGCCTTGCATTCGGTCAGCGGATCGTCGGAAAATTTCTGCCTGGCCTCAAAAACCAGACCACACTCTTTACATTGATACTCATACATCGGCATGGGACTACCTCCAAGTTTTTTATCGTCGGTAATCTAATCAGTTACCCCATATTTGTCAAGACCCGGCACCGCGTATCAACCGTCTGCTAAAAAAAAATGGCACTTTTTATTGTCAAATTGTAATAGAGGCGTGGTATAAGCAAGATTTAATCATGAAAACTGTTGATCAGAGTACCGCGGTCAATGGTTTGAGACGAGCTTCCGATCTACCGACAGGCTTAATTTTCTATCAGGTTGTCAGGGCGAGCGATGAGCTGTTCAGGGTTAACAATGACTCGAGGGGGGTTAGGATTTTGGCTGATCCTGGTGTGCTGTTGCCTGCTCGGTTTTCTGCTTGGCGGCAATGAGGTCGTTGCAGGGGAAGTAACCCTGAGTCTCGATGAGAGCGCAGAATATTACGAGGCCGGTCCCTATCTAGAGATACTGGAAGATGCTCAGGACCAGTGGGACATTGCCGACATCACCAGCCCCGCTTTCAATGAAATTTTCACCCCGAGCCACTCTTCCACCGTTAACCGCGGTGTCAGCTCCTCCACCTATTGGGTCAGGTTCACCCTCAGCCAGCAGAGGGACAATGTCTCTGCCCGTTACCGAAAAATCCCGTGGCTGCTCGATGTAGGCTGGCCCTTCTTCGGCCGGGTCGAGGCGTATATAGTTTCCGCTGCCTCGTCTCAAAACACGCCAACAATTACACCGGTTCCTTTTTACAATGTTTTTCGTCCTGTCGGCGGTCCCCTTTCTCAAAGTCAAGGCCTGCTGGCCCGCCTGCCAAAGCTCCCCACTGCTGAACAGACGGTTTATCTGCGATTGCGTGCCAACGGGGTTTTTTTCCTCTACCCGGTGGTCTGTACGGTCAAAAGCTATCTTGAAACATCAGTGTTGCGGATGCTCTGTTTCGGGCTTTACCTGGGCCTGTTGCTGGCGTTGTTGCTGTATAATCTTTTTCTGTATTTTTGTCTGCGTGATCGCAGTTACCTCTGGTATGTAGCCTCCATTGCGGCGATCGGCATCTATTTTATGGGAATTAACCGGCTGACCTTCGAATTTCTCTTCGACCATCCGCCGAATTCGGTTTTGCGCCTCAGCTTTGCCGCTTTGGGAACCAGTTTGCTTGCCCTGGTGTTTTTTGCCCGTTCTTTTCTGCAAACACAAGAACGGGCGCCAAAGATCGATGTCGCTATGCATGGGTTGTTGGGGCTGTTGCTGGCCGTTCTGCTGCAAGTTCCCTTTATGTCCCTGACGTACTTGAACAACTGTTATATCATCGTCGGCGGTCTGATCCCTTTTACGCTTATTTCTGCCGCTTCGATCTGCTGGTGTCGCGGCTACCGTCCGGCCCGCTTTCTGGTTTTTTCCTGGGGACTTTACGGGGCTTGTGCTTTAGTTTACGCCCTGACCTTTATGGGATGGTTGCCTTTCAATCTTTTTACTTTTAACAGTTTTCAGATCGGTTCCGCTCTGGAGGCGATTCTCCTGTCCTTTGCCCTGGCTGACCGCATTAATCTGTTGCGCCAGGAGCGGGAACAACTGAGCCACAGTGAGCGGCGTCATAAAGAGCTGGCGGTAACCGACGGTCTGACCGGACTCTACAACCGCCGCTGTTTCGAAACACAGATTGACCTTGAGATCGAAGGAGCCGACCGGCTCGGCCATAAACTGACCCTGATGATGTTGGATGTGGATAATTTCAAGACGTTCAATGACTGTTACGGCCATCAAGAGGGTGATCGAGTTTTGGCCGCACTGGGACGTATCATCCTTTCTTGCGTGCGGGACAAGGATGTTGCCTGCCGCTATGGCGGGGAAGAGTTCACTATAATTTTGCCGGGAGGACAGAATTCCACCGCTGTGGAAATATACGAAAGGATTAATGGTGAACTGGAAGCCCATCGGCTAGGTTCCGAAAGCCGGAACACCGGGCGTATAACCATGAGTATCGGTGTGGCGGAACATCTGTTTGGAGAGGCATCGGAGAACCTGGTGCGCCGTGCCGACCTGGCTCTTTATGAGGCTAAGAACCGGGGCAGAAACCAGATCGTCATCGCCAGCCGGGAGCCGGAAGCTGTCTTTTTTTCCTGCTTTGATTCTTCATCATCAGAAAATCAACCCCACGTTTAGCCGTTGTCCCCCGTCGATTCCTGATTCGTCCTTATCGCGTTATTCTCTGGCGGTCTTTTGGTGACGTGATTCCAGAGATTCCTGCTGGTGAAGTGCCGTATGCAGGGCTACCTGGATCGCCCTTTTTACCGCTTTTTCTTTCTTGTCAATCTCCACATTTTCACTGTGACTGCGATCTGCCAAAACTGCGCAGACGCAAGCCGCTTCGAAGCCGTATACCCCGGCCAGTTTAAATAAGGTCCCCGCCTCCATTTCATAATTGAGGATGTTGAGCTGGCGGTATTCCTCGGTGATGCCTGTCAGGCGTCGCAGCAGATGCGGGTTCGCTGAGGATTGAGAGCGCTCCTGGCCTTCGTAAAAAGTATCGACAGAGGCGGTGATCCCGAGATGCCATGGAATATCGAGGGTGCGAGCCGCTTCGACCAGGGCGACGGTGAGAAAGGGGTCGGCTGCCGCCGGATATTCAACAGGGGCGATATCCTCGGCAGCTCCCTGGCGGCAGAAGGCTGCCCGGCTGATCACCACACTGCCGGTTGTTATGTTGTCCGCGATGGCGCCGCAGGTGCCGACTCGAATCATCTGGCGAATACCCACCTGATAGAGTTCGTTGACCACGATGCTCAGTGAAGGAGCGCCCATGCCGCTGGTGGAAACCAACAGAGGACGGTCATTGGCCAGACGAACCAGATAGCTGTTGAGACCACGCTGAAGGGACAGAGTTTTAAGGAGGGTCACTCCCGGCGTCTCTTCGGCAATCTGACGACTGCGTTCAGGGTCGCCGCAGAGCAAGGCCATAAATGGAGGGTTTTTTCCTAAATCCTGCCGACTGAAACCGATGTGGTAGAGAGGCTTGGTGTTCATGCTTTCGGGTCCTTTCGCGGGATTGACGAAAAGGCCATTGGCAGCAAATCGGCAAAGGCGCTTTCCAGGCGTTTGTCGCTCTGGCACACGGAAATAATCACTGCGTCGGCGGCGAATTCCTCCAGCATCTGTCGACAGGCGCCGCAAGGAGATGTCGGAGTGGCCGTCGGTGTATAAATGGCCAGGGCGATGATTCGCCGGTGCCCCTGGGATACGGCGTTGAACAGTGCGACCCGTTCGGCGCAACAGGACAGGCCCAGCGAGGCATTTTCCACGTTGCAGCCGGTCACGATCCGGCCGTTGTCGGTTAACACGGCAGCCCCGACCGGGAAATGGCTATAGGGCGCATAAGCATGCCGACAGGCTTGGCGAGCAGCATCTTCAATGGCTGTCTTCTGGGCTGGTGTCAGATCTTTCATTGTAAAGCGGCCGTCTGCCTTTAACGCCGCTGCCAGCGCAACCAAAGGCTAAGCAGCTTTTGCAGTCTGGGGGTTAAGCGGGTGCGGTTATACGCATCGGCGAGCTTTTTCATCACCTCGGCCTGAGTCGGGTAGGGGTGCAGGGTGCGGCCGATGGCTGCCAGGCCGATTCCGTTGGTGACGGCAAGGGCCATCTCCCCGATCATTTCTCCGGCATGCTGGGCTACAATGGTCGCGCCCAGAATTTTGTCGCTGCCCTTTTTTAGATGGACGCGAGCAAAGCCTTCTGCCTCTCCATCGATCCGGGCCCGGTCGGTGTCCCCCAGCGGTACGGTCAGGGTGTTGACCTGGTAGCCTCGGTCCCGTGCTTCCTTTTCATACATTCCGACGTGGGCGATTTCGGGCGATGTGTAGGTTGCCCAGGGAATAACCAGTCGTGAATTGCGTTGCCGTCCCATGAACAGGGCATTTGCAATGATAATGCGTGCCTGGGCGTCGGCCGTATGGGTAAACTTGTACAGTGAACAGACATCCCCGGCTGCGAAAATACGGGGATTGCTGGTTTGTAGCCGGTCATTGACTTTGACGCCCGCTTTGGGATGATAGGCGACCCCGGCCTTCTCCAGGTCGAGGTCGTCGATGTTGGGCGCCCGACCGATGCCGACCAGAATCTGGTCGACAGCCAGCTGGTTGGTGCGGCCGTTGTCCTCGAAGGTGATGAGGCGTTCCGTTCCTTGTCTCTCTACCTTTTGGGTGCGGACGTTGAAACGAAGTTGAATGCCTTCGGCGGCAAAAGTCTCTTGCACAATTGCGGCGGCGTCCTGATCCTCCCGGGGCAGCAGGCGGGGGCCGTATTCCAGTATGGTCACTTCACTGCCAAGGCGCGAGAATGCCTGGGCCAGTTCGCAGCCGATGGGGCCGGCGCCGAAAACGGCCAATCGTTGCGGCAGTTCGCTCAGGGAAAAGACCGTTTCGTTGGTGAGAAATCCGGCTTCCTCCAGTCCCGGAATAGGGGGCGCCGAGGCCCGGGCACCGGTGCAGATGGCCGCTTTTTTAAAGGTCAGGATTTGCTCCCCGACCTGCAGCCGGTCCGGCCCGGCAAAGCGGCCTTGGCCGAGAAATACATCGACGCCAAGTTCTTCACTGAACCTCCGTGCTGAATCGTGATCGCTGAGCCCGGCTCGGATCTTTTGCATGCGGGCCATGACTTCTGAAAAATCGGCCTGCAGGCCTGTTGTGCCGAGGACACCCAGTGGGCTGGCCTGGCGGGCATTGTGCAAGGCCCGGCCGGAACGGATCAGGCATTTGGAAGGTACGCAGCCCTGGTTCAGGCAATCTCCGCCTAGCAGGGATCTTTCCACCAGGGCGACCTTGGCACCGAGGCCGGCGGCTCCGGCCGCTGTAACCAGCCCTGCCGGCCCTCCACCGATGACCACCAGGTTATAACTGGAAGCAGGTTGTGGATTTTTCCAGTCGTGCGGATGAACATTGTCGAGCAGGGCCTGATTGCTTACGGAAGAGGGTGAAACGAAGGGTGACTTGTTCATTGGATCGCTCCCGGTGAGACATTGCAGAGGTCGCATTAAAAGGACAAATCTTCACAGAACCAAATAGTAAGCAATTATAGCACGGAAAGGCCGGGTCCGTTTCGAACGGCCCGTTTCAGTGTTCTGAAAGGATACCACTGACCAAGAAGAGCCTCTACGACCCATGATAATCGTCCGTCAGCGTTTCTTGCGCCGGAACAGATCGGTTTTCAGGCTGGACACCCGGTCGAGAAAGAGCAGGCCATCGAGGTGGTCCATTTCGTGCTGAATGGCCACCGCTTCAAAACCGGTAGCACGAATGACCTGAAGATCACCCTGGCGATCGAGAAATTGCACCAGGATTTCCTCCGCCCGGGCCACATTGCCGGTGTAGTCGGGAACACTCATGCAGCCTTCACGCATAACCTTCTGTCCGGCCTGTTCGAGGATTTCCGGGTTAATCATCACCAGTTGGCCATGGTTGTTTTTCCGGCCGAGTTTGTTGTTGGAAACATCGACGACAACCACCCGGCGCGATACACCGATTTGGGGTGCCGCTACTCCGACCGAGTGGCCCGATTCAATCATGGTATCCAGCAGGTCTTGAACCAGGGTGTCGCAGGCTTTATCCAGTTCGGCAACCGGCTCGCAAACGAGTTTCAGGATCGGGTTTGGGTAACAGAGGATTTCACGAACGGCCATGGGTCACAGCTCCACCGGCGTGATGTCGCGCACCGATATATCGACCTGCAGCTTCCCTTTTAACTCGGCCATTACGTCATCAAGTTCTTCAATGGTCATGCCAGGGGGCAAAATGGCTTCGATCAACATGACATAGACCGGGCTCTCCGGTGAGCCGACCAGTTTGGTGTTGAGGTCGGTGATATTGATCTGCCGATCGCCCAGCTCTTTGGCTACCGGATAGACGATTCCAGGTTTGTCGGAACCGTAGACCGAAATCAGGCAGAGCTCGCCCAGTAGATATGGAGCCGCTTCGTCGCCGGGTTTCAGGGTGCGGATAAAGACCGATAGACCATCCTTTTCGATGGGTTCAAAAGCAGTGCCGAAGCTCTCTCCGTTACCGAAATGGGGGTGGGATATAATCAGAATCATGGCGAATTGACCGCCGAGAATGGTACAGCTCGAATCGGCAATATTGCAGCCCTGGTCAAAGAGAATTTTTGTCACGCGGGCAACAATTCCTGGATGGTCGCGGCCGATGATTGTCAGAGCAAAATGGTTCATAGCGGGCTCCTGCTAAGGTAAGTATGATGAGTTAACCCTTTGCGTTGGTAATGTATTTCTTCTAACATGGCTCGTATAAAAATACCATCTTTCTGCAGGAGACAGAACTTTGTTGAAACGACAGGATTTAATTATTACCTTTTTTAAAGCTTCCGGTCCGGGCGGCCAAAAAAAGAACAAGACCGAATCGGCGGTGCGGATCAAACATCTGCCTACCGGAATCATGGTTGTCGCCACAGAGGAGCGTTCGCAACAGCGTAACCTGGAACGGGCTCTTCAACGATTAGAAGAGAAAATAAAGCAGAAGCGGCGCCGGCCGCCGAAGCGGATTGCCACTAGACCGGGTCGTGCTGCCCGTGAACGGCGGTTGCAGCAGAAACGGCAGCGCTCCGAGGTCAAACGAGGCCGCAGGAACTGGCAGGAATAATGCCGGCAGTTTTTTAACGCACAACGATCGAAGCGCTGCGATCAAAGGGGTTGGTGCGCAGAGTGAGGGAAAAAAGGAAGGGGTAGTTGTGCTGTAACTGCTGGACATAGAGCAACCATTGACGGACCAGTTGCGAGTAAGCGCGGCGTATGTCGCCACACAAATGGTCGCTGTCGCTTTCCGGCAGGGCACTAATCCCCTTGCGGTGCTGCAGCTCTTCCTTGAGATGCATGATGGCGATGAGCAGATCGGTGAAGGACTCGTGCTCCAGCATGTAGGGACTCTCGATCAGGCGTACAAGCAATTGGGACTGCTCACCGATGAACTCGCGCAGCTTGTCGATGTCAATCTTTTCGACCTCGACTTTATACAGGTGGCGATCCAGTTTTTTTAAGGCTTTCTGGTAAGTACGGGCGTCCCAGTTTTCGTTTAAATTCAGAACCCGTTCCAAATCGTCGCGGTGGCAATCGGCCGCAATAAAGAAGCGCATCAGTTCGGTTCCCGTTTCGCTGAAAAATAGCCCGATGACCATCTGCAGTTTTTGCAGGCGGATCTGGTTGTCCCGCCGTTCGATAAAGATTTCGGTGGCATTGGCCAGCAAACTGACGAAGGTGCCGACGCCGGCAAAGATCAAAAAAATGGCCAGCCCTTTTCCGAAAGTGGTGGAGGGGGAAATGTCTCCATATCCGACGGTGGCAATAGTCACCATCGTAAAATAGGCGGCATCGATCAGAGACAGGTTTTCAACCAGCATGAATCCAAAGGAGCCGACCAGCATTACCAGAATGAAAATAACCAGATAGATAAACAGGCGAGTTTTGTTAGCGCGGGACATCATGATGGATATTTATGTGCCGTAGTTGCAGGTTCAGGAAATTAGGGAATGACGGCGCCGGAGTCCGCCATTGACGGTTGCCAAAAACGCCGATGTCTTATTGGGCCGACCCACACCGCCAGGCAGAGAAGCACGGCCAGCCATTCAGGCAGCATACCAAGGACGGCCAGCAACAGGGTAGCCACCGACAGGGCAAAGGTCCAGAGAAAAATCAGGCCCGGCAGAGGGCCCGTGGGTTGCAAGGGCAGATCCGGAAAGAGACCGGCCTGTTGCAGGTCGGCCTTATGCCGTAGAGCGAAGAGCCAGAAGTGGGGCAGTTGCCAGAGTAACAGCAAACCGCCGAGCAGGAGCAGGCGATAGTCGCTGAGTTGGCCGCCGCCGGCCAGCCAGCCCAGGATAGGGGCCAGGCTGCCGCAACAGGCGCCAGGCAACAGAGCCAGGGCCGTACGACGCTTTAAAGGGGTATAAAGGCCGTTGTAGCAAAAAAGAGCAGAAATCCCGGCTAGAACACTGCCTTTATTGCATGCCGCCAGTAGCGTCAGACCAAGGCTGCCGGCAAAGACCGCAGCGAGAAGTACAGTGCTGGGTTGTAGACGGCCAGCCGGTAGTGGCCGGTTGCGGGTGCGGAGCATGCAGGCGTCGCTGTGCCTTTCCTGGACCTGGTTAAGCATGGTGCCGGCCATGGCCAGCAGTAAAGTTCCCAGCACCAGGGGCAAGGCCATTGCCCCCCGCGCGCCGGGACAAAGCACAAAGCCAGCAAGAGAGGCTGCCGCTACTGCGGCGCAGAGGCGCAGTCTCAGCAAACCGGCGATCATGGTTCTGCCGGTGCAGTCGACAGGGCCTCGCTGCACAGATAATCGACTATGGACCGGAGTTCGTCTTCCGGAATTTGACCCTCGTAGGAGGGCATAACCGGGGGATAGCCAACGACCAGGTCAGCCTGGGGGAGCAGGATGGAACGCCGTACATAGTCCCGGTCGGCATTCAGAGTCTGCTCCCGGCCATCGCTTACGACCTGGGTTTGGCGGCCGAACAGTCCCTGAAAAGTTGGCCCTATACCCCGACTTCCGTCCAGCGAATGACAGGCGGCGCAGCCATGGCGTGTCAGAAGGCGGGGGGCGTCGGTTGCGGGCAGCTTTTTGCTCTGTTCCAGCCAGGCGATAAACTGCTCTTCAGGCAATGCTTCAACGGTAGTGACCATGGATGAATGGGCCACGCCGCAATATTCGGCGCAGTACAAATCAAAGGAGCCTGCTTCGGGAGCGCGGAACCAGACGTAGGTGCGGATACCGGGCACCGCATCCTTTTTGACGCGGAAGGCCGGGATATAAAGACTGTGGAGTACGTCTTTCGAGATAATCTCTACCCGTACGGCTTTTCCCACCGGCACATAAAGGCGGTCGCTGCTGCGGCCGTTTTCATAGTTGAAACTCCATGACCACTTGCGGCCCTCAGCCTGCACCTTGAGGGCGTCGGGCGGCACATCGCTCAACTTCAGGTAACCCTCCCAGCTGTACCAGAACATGCTCAGCACGATCAGGGTCGGAATCAGGGTCCAGACCAGTTCCAGCCAGAGTTTGGAACTGGGGCTCGGCTGCGGCCGGGGATGGCGGCGGCGGTGGTAGCGGATTACAAACGCCACCATGGTGGCGGTTATGCCGAGCAGCAACAGTCCGGAAATGCCGAAAATATACAGAAAAACGGCATCGACGGCTTCTATGGTGGTAAAGGGTAAATCGGTCACGGGTTCTCTCAGCGATAAAGGACGTCGAAAAAAGTCAGTCCGATAAAGGTGGCCAGGGTCAACAAGGCGACAAACAGGCAAATCAACAGAAGCCGGGGTTCGCTCTTAAGGTGCATAAAATAATAGATGACCAGGCTCGCCTTCAAAGAGGCGATGCCAAGGGCTACCCAGATATTGATGGCACCGAGATCGAATCGGGAAACCCCGACCGTTATTCCGGTCAGGATTAACAGAAGGATCCAGATGGTGGTCAGGCAGCGAAAACTCAGAGCTGTATGGGCAGATTGATTCATATGTCCCTCCTTACAGCAGCAGATAGTACAGGGGGAAGATAAAGATCCAAATAAGGTCGACCAGGTGCCAGTAGAGGGCGCTGTTTTCCAGCATGATCGGGTCCTGTTCGTTCACCCGGCCGCTGCGGACCAGGCCGAGGGTCCACAGCAGCAATGCCGTGCCGATCAAAACATGCAAGCCGTGCAGGCCGGTGGTCACGAAATAAAGACTGAAAAAAATTTGCTGACCGGCGGGAAGAGCTTCCAGTTCGGAACCGCCGGGGAAAAGGCCGTGGCCGAATTTGGCTTGCCATTCTATTCCCTTGACGGCCAGGAACAAAAGGGACGCCGTTATGGTAGCGAGAAGCAACGCTTGGCAGAGTTGGCGCCGGCCCTGTTGCAAAGCGCTCAAAGCCAGGGCTACGGTCAGGCTGCTGGTGATGAGCAGCAACGTGTTGCCGGTGCCTAGCAGGGTGTCGAGTTGTTGGCCGCCGGCGACAAAGTCGGCAGGATAACGGGCCAGGTAGACGGCGTAGAGTAAAAACAGGCCGCCGAATAAAAGTATTTCCGAAAACAGGAACAGCCACATGCCGAGACGGGCGCCGAAAGTATCGCGTTGTGGGGTCATGGCTTACCTGCCTGTTCTAAGTCGTAGGGGCCGTGGGTAACTTGTGGCGGCTGAGAAAAGTTTTCCTCAGGCGGTGGCGAAGCCAGGGCCCATTCGAGAGTCGCCGCCTGCCAGGGGTTGCTGCCGGCGGATGCACCGCGCCGCATGCCGTTATAGAGATTGGCAAACATCAGCAACAGGCCTATGGCCAAAACCCAGGACCCGACGGTGGAGATCACATTAAGGTTTTGGAATTGCGGTAAATAATCGTAGTAGCGGCGGGGCATGCCGCGCAGACCGACCAACATCATCGGAAAATAGAGCAGGTTGAATCCGACGAAAATAGTGCCCCAGGCGATGGTGGCGGTTTTCATGTTGTACATGCGGCCGAAAACTTTCGGTAGCCAGTAATGCAAGGCGGCAAAGAAGGCGAAGCCGGTGCCGCCGAACATGACATAATGGAAGTGGCCGACCACGAAGTGGGTGTCGTGGACATGAACGTCGGTGGACGCCGAACCGAGGATCAGGCCGGTCAGGCCGCCGATGGAAAAGAGCAAGACAAAGGCCAGGGCAAAGAGCATCGGCGGTTCAAGGGAGATGGAGCCGCGATAGAGGGTCGCCACCCAGTTGAAGACTTTAACCGCCGATGGAATAGCCACCAGAAAGGTCAGCAGAGAAAAGACCAGGATGGCCGTATCGCTCATGCCGCTGACGAACATGTGATGGCCCCAGACCAGGGAGCCGGCGGCGGCGATGGCCACGCTCGAAGCGGCGATGGCCTTGTAGCCGAAGGTCGGTTTGCGGGAAAAGACCGGTATGATCTCCGATATCACGCCCATGGCCGGCAGGACCATAATGTAGACCGCCGGGTGGGAATAGATCCAGAACAGGTGTTGGTAAAGGATCGGATCGCCGCCCCGGGCCGGATCGAAAAGACCGAGGCCGAGGACTCTCTCGACCATCACCAGTACCACGGTGATGCCGAGCACCGGCGTGGCCAGAATCTGTACCCAGGCCGTCGCGTAGAGGGACCAGATGAACAGGGGCAGGCGTCCCCAGTGCATGCCTGGGGCCCGCAGGCGATGGATCGTGGTGACGAAGTTGACCCCGGTCAGAATCGAGGAAAAACCGATGATGAATACTGCCAGCAGGGCCAGCGAGACGTTTGTCGGGGTTTCCGATGCGAAGGGCACATAAAAGGTCCAACCGGTATCCGGGGGGCCGCCTCCGCTGAACAAAGAGGTCAGGGCCATGAATGCGCCAAGGATGTAAAGCCACCAGGAAAGCAGGTTCAGGCGTGGAAAGGCCACATCCTGGGCCCCGATCTGCAAAGGCAGCATGATGTTGCCAAAAGCGCCGGGAATGCCGGGAATGATGAATAGAAAGATCATCACCACACCGTGCAGGGTGAACAGGGCGTTGTAGGTCTGAGCCGTGGCGATGGTCGGACCGGGAGCAATGAGCTCCAGGCGGATCAACAGGCCCAATACCATGCCGGCGAGGAAAAAAGCACCGACGGAGTAGAGGTAGAGCAGGCCGATACGTTTGTGGTCGACCGAGAATATCCAGTCGAAGAGCAGCGGCTGTCGCCCGGAAGCCTGAAGAAAACCGCGGTCATTTTGCTTGGCCATAATATGAAAGCTTTCCGCACTAAGTTGAGAGACTGCGAAGAAGCCCGGTCATGGGCTTCGGCAGCCGGGTTATCGTTTACGGCCGGTGATAAATAAAAAGAGAAGGAAGCCTCCGGCAGTGATCAGAATGACCGTGGCAGCGATGCGCAGCAGGTTGAACACATACTGTTTTTGCTGCGGATCGTAGCTGAAGCAGAAACGCACCACCTTGCGAATGGTGCTGCCGAGGCGACCTTCGCGAGCCTCTGTAAGAGCCAGTGTCAGATCCATGGGCAACATGCGGGTACCGTGCAGATAACGGACTATACGGCCTTCGCCGGTAACGACGAAGACTACTACCGGATGCAGAAAATCGCTTCCCTGTCGCATGTAGCTGTAGCCGGCCGCTTTGGTCAGCGCTTTGCTGGCGTCGGCTTCGCCGGTGAGAAAACGCCAGCCTTCTTCCGGAAAAGGTTGGCCCATGGCTGTCATATAGGTTTTGCGCGCCGCCCGGGCTGCCGCTGGAGTGTCTTTTTCATCGAAACTGATCGACAGCACCCGGTAATCCTGGCCCGGTTTTAACTTGATGTCTGGCAGGTTTCGGGCCAGGTCGGCCTGCAGAAAAGCGCAGACATTAGGACAGCTGTAATAGATGGGGGCGATGATGGTGGGGCCGGTAATCAGATCGCCTAAGCGCACCGCTTGTCCGTTTTCGTCCCGAAAGGTCAGATCAAGGGGGATAAGCGCGCCGAGTTTTTCCTCGATACCGACCTGCCCATGCGGCATCATTTGTGTTGAATGATCATGCAGGTGTTGTGAAGCCCGGTGCCCGGCCTGCGAATCATGATGCTGCATGGATTCCGTATGATTCGTATTTAATTCGGTGGCTGGTTGTTCTGCGCCGGCCGGGGCTGACAGGATGAGCAGGCCTGCCAGAACGGTTAGTATCAGCAGGGAAAGGGCGTTTAGAGAGGAAAAGGTTTGCCGTACAAAGGGGATGATGCCATTCATCGAAGCCTCGATCGGTTAGACGGAAGGGAGCTAAACGGCTGAATCGACTCATGAGATTATACGCAAAACAATTCATTATGCAAAGCTATCTTGCCGATGTTCTCTCCTTGTTGCCGGGACCTCGCGGTTCTGCTAGCATGCAGGTAGATTTCTGGCAAGGATTCTGTTGCCATCAGTCCCTGAACTGCACCGCCCTGCTGAAGGAAAAGAGTATGTCTCAAATTGAAGAACGCCTGACTGAACTTGAAATACGGTTTACTCATCAGGCCCGTCTTATTGATGAACTGAACGAGGTCGTAACCGACTGCAACCAGAGCATTGCACGGCTGGAAGCAGAAAACAAACGTCTGCGTGAGATGTTGAAATCCTTTGCCCCCGAACTGTCGGAATCACCCGATGAATAAGCACTTCAATATAATGACGCTGTGGCGCGATTTGCGGCGGGCGTTTCTCATTGCTCTGTTGGCCGCTGCGGTCGGTTTAGCAGTCAACAGTCAGTTGCTTTGGCGGGTTTTTTCCGGCCAGGCTCTGAATGTGGAAACGACTGCCGTCGATGACTCGGTTGAAACGATTCTGCCTTTGCCGGTAGAACTGGCCGAGGTGCGGGACCTGCAAAATTCCACGACTCTGTTCATCGATGCCCGTAGCCGGGAAGCGTTCGCCGAAGGCCATCTTCCCGGTGCCCGTTCTTTGCCCCGGGGGGAAGAGGTTGCCGGAGTAGGTGTTTTGCAAGCCGAGGTGCCCCTGGACACCCCGCTCATCATCTATTGCAGTGGATACGACTGCACGGATTCTTTTGAGTTGGCCGAAAGCTTGATCGCCGCAGGATACCGGCAGGTACGGGTCTTCGAAGGCGGTTTTCCCGAATGGCGGGATGCCGGATTGCCGGTCGAGGGGGCGCAACCATGACCAATTGGCGCACCATGCTTTATCATAGCTGTCGTTTATTATTAGGCGCTATTTTCTGTTATGCCGGTGTGATCAAGGCGCTGGACGTCGTGGCTTTTGCCGGTAGTGTGGCGAATTATCAGCTGTTGCCTTATCAGCTCAATTTTCTGGTCGCCGCCTTGTTGCCTTATGTCGAGCTGGCAGCCGGTCTGCTGTTATTGTTCGGAAGACAGGTGCGGCCCGCCGTGCTGCTGATTGCCGGGATGAACGGGGTATTTATAGTCGCGCTGCTTTCGGTTATTCTGCGTGGCCTCGATATTGACTGCGGTTGTTTTCGGCCCGCCGGCGAAGGGCACACCAGTGCCCAGGTCGCTCTGCTTCGGGATATCGGTTTCATGTTGTTGGCACTTGTGACCTGGTTGGGAGCCGGTCGCCGCAATGACTGACCCTTTGTCCGTGCTGTTGTTGCAGCCGCCGGCAATCAAGCCGGCCGGCCCGCCCCTTGGTTTGGCAGTGCTCCTCGGGCATCTGCGTCGTCAGGGGGTAGAGTCTCAAGCTCTTGATGCCAACCTGGGCGCCTACCGTTATCTGTTGAATCCCGAACGATTGGCTGCGATGGCCCAGCCGGCGTCAACGACCTCTCTGCGCCGGGCGATAAAAAATATCGCACGGTCCTGGACTCTGCTTACCTCCCCGGCGGCCAGCCGCTCTTTTGCCCGATATCAAACTGCCGTTCAACATCTGAATACGGCTTTAAGTGCCTATCGTGGTATCGATGGCGATGAACGTGTGACTCTCGGTGACTATCGGCACGGGGGGCGATCGGAATTTACCCTGAAAACTCTGAAGCAGTTTGCCGATGCCGAAGATTCGACACTCTTTGCCCCTTATTTTACGCAAGAACTGTTGCCGGCAGTTGTTGCTTGCCAGCCGAAGCTCATTGCCCTGTCTATCAATTATCGCCACCAATTGTTGCCCGCTTTCGAACTGGCCGGGATGCTCCGCCGTACTTTGCCCGGCGTAAAGCTGGTTGCGGGCGGCGGCATGTTGACTTCCTGGCGGGAGGACCTGGAAAAGCCGAGCGACCCTTTGCTTCCCTTTGATCACCTGGTGTTCGGTCCCGGCGAAGAGGCGTTGTTGCGTTTGGCCAAGGAGGAGGTCGATGACTTTTTTCTCGAAGGCAGCACCTGCCTCTCCTTTGAACCGGATTTTAGCGGTTTGGTGCCTGACGAATATTTGAGTCCCGAACCGGTTTTGCCGGTAACCGCCTCGCGGGGTTGCTACTGGAAAGAGTGTCTCTTTTGTCCTGAAGCTGTTGCGCCGACGCATATTTATCGCAGCTGTGCACCGGCAGAGGTGCCCGACCTTTTGCTGAACCTGGCCCGGCAATGGCAGGTTCGGTATTTTCATTTTACCGACAATGCCTTGCCGGTACCCGTGTTGCGTGCATTGGCCTCCCGTCGAGACGAGCTGGCTGGAATGTCCTGGTACGGCTTTGTCCGTTTTGAAAAAGCCTTGACCGATTTCCAGCTGGTCGATCAACTGTCCGCTGCCGGATGCCGCATGCTGCAACTTGGCCTGGAAAGCGGATCCCAGACGGTTCTCGATAAACTTGGCAAGGGCACTTCCGTCAAGACAGCTTCAGCAGTGCTAAATGCCCTGCATCAGGCCGGTATAACGACTTATGTTTACGTCATGTTCGGCATTCCCGACGAAACTGAGGCGGATCGCCGTGCGACCCTGGACTTTCTCGAGGAACATGCCGAGACCATCGGTTATCTCAACCTGGCCATCATGAATCTGCCCCATCAGTCGGAATTGGCCGCGGGGCGGAGACCTGCGGATGAAAACGGGGAGCAGAAAGCGACGGGTGGGCTTTATCTGACCGGTGCTGCGGAACAGCAACGGCGTGGCGAGGCACGGCGCTTCATCCAGCAAGAGCTGCTTGCTTCGCCTGCTATACGAACCATCGTTAATCGTACTCCGCCCCTGTTTACTTCGGACCATGCGTTTTTTTTCGATAAACCAGACAGGTGACCATTTAGACCAGAAGCCCCGGGTCGGTTTTTTACAAGCCCGTCACCTTTAAACGCAGCTATAGACAATAACCTTTTTTGGTGTAATTCCGCTTTTTCAGCTTTGTGGAGTAGCTTTTTATGCAAGATTGGCAACAGAGCATGCGGCAAGCCATGGTCGATCCCATGGAGTTGGCGGAACGATTCGGTATCGATTCGGCCCCCTTGCAACGGGTGGCCCGACGCTATCCCATGCGCATCAGCCCATATTATCTAAGTCTTATGGAAAAGCCGGGCGATGCCATTTGGCGTCAGTGCGTGCCCGATGAGCGGGAACTGTCCGATCCGACCCTTTCGCCCGATCCTCTGGACGAGGGACGGCTCTCACCGGCTCCGGCGGTGGTGCATCGCTACCCTGATCGGGTGTTGCTGCTGGCCGGCCGCGATTGCGCCACCTACTGCCGCTTCTGCACCCGCAAGCGCAAGCTTGGCTGCCCGGCCATGGAGGTCAGCGATAAGGATCTTGCGGCGGGTATCGATTATATCGCCGATCATCCCGAGGTGCGGGATGTGCTTCTTTCCGGCGGCGACCCCCTGCTGCTCGAAGACGATCAGTTGGAAGCGATCCTGCGCCGCATAACGGCTATTCCCCATGTGGAGATGGTGCGCATCGGCAGCCGCCTGCCGGTGACCCTGCCGGAGCGTATCACCTCCCGCCTGTGCCGCATGCTGCGCCGTTTTCAGCCTCTTTATCTCAATACCCATTTCAACCACCCCCGCGAAATCACTCCCGAGGCCGCCGACGCCTGCCGCAAACTGGCCGATGCCGGCATCGTGCTCGGCAACCAGACAGTGTTGCTGCGCGGCGTCAACGACTCGGCCGAAACCCTGGCCGCCCTGTGGCGCGGTCTGCTGCGCTTGCGGGTGCGCCCTTATTACCTGCATCACATGGACCTGGTGCGCGGCACCGGACATTTCCGCACCCGCATCGAAACCGGTCTTGATATCCTTGGCGAGTTGCGGGGGCCTTTGTCCGGTATGGCTCTGCCCCATTACGTCATCGATAGTCCGGGAGGCAAGGGAAAAATACCGCTGCTGCCTGAATACCTGCTGCAACTTGGAGACAGGGCCCGGTTGCGTACCGCCAGCGGAGAGATCATCGACTTTCCCAATTCGGAGATATAAGGTCTTTTTCTGGGTTTGTTGGTGATCTCAGGAAAGATTGTTCTTCGTGCTCTTCGTGGTGAAAAACTTATACCCGTAAGCTCGCCTAAAAGCATACATTAGTATTAGCGAAAGGTGGTTTGGCTAGCCAGAGATTGCAGGGCTGAGTTAGGTCTCGCCCTTGTCCCCCGAGGGGCGAGTTTTGGCGTCAGGTCTTGCAACGCCTATTGCCTGAAGGGAAACATTACCATCTGCTGATCGAGGCGCCTGAGGATTGGCCCTAATTCAGGTGCCAGGGCACTGTGGGCATGGCTGTTTCACCTGAGCCGCCGAACACCGGGTGGGTGCATGCTCAGGTTTTGCGCATTTGTCTGTGAAGAAAGGGTAGAGGAAAAATCCCAAGGCATCCGCAGCTGTTGCGGGGCCCTTGGCTGGATGTTCTGCTTGATTTCGAAATCGGGAACCGAGTGCCGCCCCCCGAAAAGCGGTTTGTTATCATCTTAAAAGCCCCGGATATCGGTTCCGGGGCTTTTTTTGTTCTTTTAATAGTCCGTGCTCAGGCCTGCAGGTTGGCGACCAGCGGGATCGCCTCCGGCTCCGGTCGCGGCGCGGCGTTCTGGTAGCGGTAGGTCTCACCCTGGTAGTTTTTCAGCACCACCTCGCTGCCGAGCGATTGCAGGTAATCGGGGAGCAGCGGGATCTTGCCGCCACCGCCGGGGGCGTCGATGACAAAGGCCGGAACCGCCATCCCCGAGGTGTGACCGCGCAGGGCGCGGATCACCTCGAGCCCCTCCTCGACGCTGGTGCGAAAGTGGTCGGTCCCCTGCACCATGTCTGCCTGGTAGATGTAGTAAGGGCGCACGCGGATCGCCAACAGCTTCTGCATCAGCCGTTTCATCACCTCCGGCTCATCGTTGATGCCGCGCATCAGCACCGTCTGGTTGCCCAGGGGGATACCGGCGTCGGCCAGTCGGGCACAGGCCTTGGCCGACTGCTCGGTGATCTCGTCCGGGTGGTTGAAATGGGTATTGAGAAACAGCGGGTGATGCTTGCGCAGCAGCCGCACCAGATTCGCGGTAATCCGCACCGGCAGCACCACCGGCACCCGCGAACCGATGCGGATGATCTGCACGTGCGGGATCGCCCGCACCCGGCTGAGGATGCTGTCGAGCTTTTCGTCAGCCAGCAGCAGCGGGTCTCCACCGGAAATGATCACGTCGCGGATCTCCGGGTGCCGGCCGATGTAGTCGATGCCGGAGGCGATGGTGGCTTCGCTGATGCGCATCTCCTCGCCGCCGACCTTGCGCTTGCGGGTGCAGAACCGGCAGTACATGGCGCACTCCGAGGAGACCAGGAACAGCACCCGGTCGGGGTACCGGTGCACCAGGTTCGGTACCGGGCTCTGGTTTTCTTCTTCCAGCGGATCGGCGCAGCAGACCGAATCCTTCAGCTCCAGCTGGTCGGGGACCGCCTGTTTCCAGATCGGGTCGCCGACCTCCTTAATCAACCCCAGGTAATAGGGGGGCACGCGCATCGGGTAGCGTTCTGCCACCTCTTCGAGCGGCCGGGGGTCGACGCCGAAACGCCGGGTCAGGTCGCCGGGGCTGGTAATGCTTGCCTGCAGGTGTTTTTGCCAGGTTTCCATGGTTTGCTCCTTGAGCAGCTAGTGGCGAAAACGTTTGACGTAGGTGATGCGGTCGTCACCAGGGCGGTAGAAATCCCGGATGCGGGATTCCTCCTGGTAACCGGCCTGCTGGTAAAATTTGCGGGTGCGCGCGTAGTGCCCCTGCGACGAAGTCTCCAGGCAGAGCAGCCGGGCACCGGCCAGACGCAGGCGCCTTTCCACTTCCTTCATCAGTTGCCGCCCCACCCCTTTGCCGTGCAGGTCCGGGTCGACGGCGATCCAGTACAGGTCGTAGCCCCCTTCCGTCAGCGGCACCGGTCCGAACAGCACATAGCCACCGACCACCCCCTCGAGGTCGGCTACCAGCACCTGGTAGTCCCGCTGCTGCGAATCGTTCAGGACCGTCTCGAGCAGGTCCATGGCACAGGCGACCTCTGATTCGGTAAATACCTCGGTCGCCACCAGAATCTGCCGTAGCGGCAGAAGATCGGACTTGAGCAGATTACGCATCGGCTTTCTCCATACGGGCGCAGCAGAGTTCCACAATGCGGCCAACCAGGGTCGGGTAATCGACCCCTGCCGCACGGGCGGCGCGGGCCAGGCCGGCCCACGGGGAGATGTCGGGATTGGCGTTCACCTCGAGGATGTAGGGGATGCCGTCGTGCAGGCGGATGTCGACCCGCGCGTAGTCGCGGCAGCCGAGCAGGCGGCAGGCCCGCAGGGCGGCCTGCTGAATCGATTCCTGTTCCCGCGGCGACAGCTCTGCCGGGCAGGCAGGCTCGGTGGCGGCGTATTCGGCGGAATCCTCAAGCCACTTGCCGGCGTAGCTGACGATCTGGCGGGGGAGTTCAGCGTGAAAGCAGATCTCCGAGGTCGGCAGCGCTTCGAGATCATGCTCGCCGAGCACCGCGGCATTGAACTCGCGGCCGTCGATAAACTCTTCGATCAGCGCGCCCTGCCGGTAGCGCTCATGGATATAGCGGACCCGCCCGGCGAGCGCGATCTCGTCGTTGACGACACTTTCCTCGGTGATTCCGAGGGAGGCGTCTTCTCGGCAGGGTTTGACGATCAACGGCCAGCTCAGATCCAATGTTTTTGGCAACGACTCGCCCGGCTGCAGCAAAAAGTAGTTCGGTGTCGGCAGGGCGTGACGCGACAGCAGGTCCTTGGTCAAGGCCTTGTCCTGGGTCAGGCCGAGCGTCAGGGCCGGGGAACCGGTATGCTCCAGGCCCAGCAGTTCGAACAGGGCGGCGACGTGCAACTCGCGACTGCTCTGGCCCCAGAACCCCTCGCAGAGATTGAACACCAGCTCGGGTTCGGCTGCCTGCAGGGCGGCGATGAAGGAGGCCAGGTCGTCGCCGAGCGGCACCAGCACCTCCTCATGCCCGAGGGTGCGCAGGGCGGACGCCACCGCCTCGGCTTCGAGTTCGGCGCCGGTTTCGGAAATACGGTCGAGCTCTTCGCCGTAGAGGGATTGCGGGGGGGCTTGGTTAAAGCAGACAGCGATTTTCATGAGCATCCCCCTGACCGAGTTCCAGGCGGGCGCAGGCGGCGTCCACCACGCTGAGAATCAGCTGGTCGTAATCGATCCCGGCGGCGCGGGCGGCCTTGGGGAAGCAGCTGTTCTGCTCCGGCCGCGGCAGAATGCCGGGAAGGGGGTTTAGCTCGATGATCTGCGGATGCCCGCCGGCATCGAGCCGCACGTCGATACGGCACCAGTCGCGGCAGCCGAGCGCCTTGTAGGCGTCGCGGCAGACCTCCTCGATGTTGCGTTGCAACAGCGGCTCCAGTCTGGCCGGACAGGTAAAGATCTGCAGCGGGTCCTTTTCGGTGTCCCAGACCCACTTGGCTTCATAAGAATAGATCGGGTTGACCCCCTGCGGCAGGGAGTCGAAATTGATCTCGACGGTCGGCAGCACGCGCAGCTCCGCCCCGTTGCCGAGAAGCGCCACGGTAAACTCGCGGCCGGGGAGAAACTCCTCCACCAGCGCACTCTGTCGGTAGGTTTCCAGAACCCATTCCACCTGACGCTCCAGTTCCTGGCGGTTGTTCACCAGCGCCTTGTCGGTCACTCCCTTGCTGGAGCCTTCCAGCGGCGGTTTGACCATGAGCGGAAAGTTGAGCTGCTCCGGCAGTTCGGCCGGCGAGTCGACCACCCAGAAACCCGGGTTCGGCACCCGGTGCTGGGTCAAGACCTCCTTGGTCCGACGTTTGTCGAGGCAGATTCCGAGAGTCACCGGGTCGCTGCCGGTGTAGGGGAGCTGCAGCATCTCGAAGATCGCCGGCATCTGCGCTTCGCGGCTGGCACCGTAGAGACCTTCAGCGATGTTGAAAACCAGATCGGGTTTTAGATTGCGGAGTTTTTCAAAGGCGTCGAGGTCGGCGTTGACCAGCGACACCTGATGACGGGTCGCCAGCGCCTTTTCGACGGCGGAAATGGTGTGGATATCGTCCCACTCGGCGTAGATATCCGTGGAATGACCGGGAGGTTCCGCGGACGGATCATCTCCGCTAGCGGACTCCTCGCGCAGATTGAAGACCAGCGCAATATGCATGTTGAAACCCCTTTTAAAAAGCCCTGTTGCGAAATATTCTCCCGAAGCGGGAGTCGGCATTCTTTCGATCCGGGGTGCCTGGCGGCTGTGGCTGAAAAAGGGGTCACTTTTTAAGCTGAGGTCGTTACGCTGTCCCGCACCGGAATACCATTTTTTTTCAGCGTATACTCCTGTCTCAGGGCTCTGTCAACAATTTATTTTTGCGCTCGAAAATAAAACTTCAGATACAGCCTTAAAAGAGCGTTTCGCGACGATTCCGCTTTGCATTTTCGGGCCGCGTGCTACACTCTCTGTCACTTCTCATTGCGCCAGGAAAGGGTCCTCGCCATGTTTCGTATCCGCCGGGTTTTCGATAACTTGCTCCCCGCCAACCGGGACGCGGTAGCGCAGGTCCAACAGATTCTTCGCGACCAGTTCCCGGAACTGGCCAAGTATGACATCGACAAGATCCCGGAACTGCTGCTCAACCCGCTGAAGCACCTGTTCCGCTCCATTCTCTATATCGCCGAAGACCAGCATGAGAGGATCAAAGGGTTCGCCCTGATTTCCCACGATCCGCAGCTGAAATTCTGCTATCTTGACTACATTTCCGCGGCCAGGAACATAACCGGCGGAGGGGTCGGCGGCGCGCTCTACGAACGTGTCCGCGAGGAGGCACTTTCCCTCGGAGTGTATGGCATCTTCTTCGAGTGCCTGCCGGATGATCCGGCGCTCTGCAAGGATCCGGCGATTCTCAAGCAGAATCGCGCTCGGCTGAAGTTCTACGAGCAGTATCAGGCGTACCCGATTATCAATACCGACTACGAAACCCCGGTCAAACCGGAGGACGATAACCCGCCTTACCTGGTTTTCGACCGGCTGGGGCAGGAACAACAGCTGTCGGCAGAGGCCGCCCGGAAAATTGTCCGGGCGATCCTCGAGCGACGTTACGGGCACCTGTGCGGCAAGGAGTACATCGATCGGGTTGTGGGCTCTTTCCAGGATGACCCGGTGCATCTGCGCCCGCCGCGCTACCGGAAGGGCGAGCAGGCGGAGCCGCTCCGCTCGGTCACCGGAAAACTGAAGCAGATCGCCCTGGCGGTCAGCGACCGGCATGATATCCACCATGTCCGCGAGCGCGGTTACGTCGAATCCCCGGTGCGGGTAAGGACGATCCTCAAGGAACTGGAAAAACTCTCCTGCATCGAAAGGATTGCGCTGAAAGATTACCCGGAAAAGCATATTCGTGGCGTACACTGTGCCGACTATTTGAACTACTTCAAGCGGATGTGCCAGACTCTGGAGCCGGGCAAGTCGGTCTATCCGTACGTTTTCCCGATCCGCAACGCCGCCCGCCCGCCAAAAGAACTGGCGGTCCGTGCCGGCTACTACTGTATCGACACCTTCACCCCGCTTAACCAGAACGCCTGGCTTGCCGCCAAGCGCGCCGTCGACTGCACCCTGACCTGTGCCGATCAGCTCCTTGAAGGTCGCAAGCTGAGTTACGCCCTGGTGCGTCCACCGGGACACCACGCCGAGTACAACGCTTTCGGCGGTTTCTGCTATTTCAACAGCGCCGCGGTCGCCGCTCACTACCTGAGCCGTTACGGCAAGGTGGCGATTCTCGACATCGACTACCATCACGGCAACGGCCAGCAGTCGATCTTCTACCAACGCAGCGATGTGCTGACCGTTTCGCTGCACGGCCATCCCCGTTTCGCCTACCCCTATTTCAGTGGCTTTGCCGAAGAAATAGGCGAAGAGGACGGCAGTGGCTTCAACCTGAATGTGCCGCTGCCGGAAGAGTTGAACGGCGAGCAGTACCTCAAGCAGCTGGACAAAGCACTCCGCAAGATCCGCGCGTTTGCCCCCATGTACCTGGTCCTCTGTCTCGGTCTCGACACCGCCAAGGGAGACCCGACCGGTACCTGGAGCCTTGGAGCCGCCGATTTCACCGCCGTCGGCGAGCGGCTCGGCGCTCTTCAGCTTCCGACCCTGGCGGTCCAGGAAGGGGGGTATAAAAACCGTTCCCTCGGCGTCAACGCCCGTCATTTTTTCCGTGGTCTCTGGAGTGGCCACTTCGACCGCAAGATCTAGCCAGAGAGGCTCCTCCACTGGCGAGAAGGCCGTTCTCCAACCCTGAACCAAAAGGGGGCAAGCGACTGTTGAGCCTGTCCCCTTTGCCAGGGAAGCTTAAAAAGCGACTTTCACGCTAGAGCGCTCCACCGCCAGCTGCCAAAAGGCCTGCACCGCCGGGCGTTGAAGGTTGCGTTTGCTGGAACAAAGACCGACCACATAGGGCTCGAGGACCGGTGCGTTCTCAAGAATGCGCACCTCTTCGCGAAAGGGACTTCGGGCAAGGACCAGTTCCGGGACGATGCCGATACCGCAGCCGAGGCGTACCATGGCGATGAGGGCTTCGTTGCCGGAAACTTCCGAAGTGATATTGGGAGTGATGCGCCGCTCTTTCAACCATTGATCGAGACGCCGCCGCGACAGCCCGCGCTGCGGCACCACAAGCGGCACCCGGGCCAGGTCGATGATGCCGTTCTTCAGGGGCAAATCGTTAGTGCTTTGCAGGGGTTCGATAAACAACAGCGGCGTGTTGATGATGGGCAAGAACTGCAATTGAGCGCGATAACGATCAGGCAGGGCGGCTACCGCCAGATCGATCTCCCCGCTTTGCACCATGGCCACCGCCTGCTCGGCCACCCCGGTGCGCAGTTCCAGTTGTACCTCGCGATGGGCGCTTCGAAAGGCCTCCAGCAGATGTGGCAACAGGCTGTACACTGCGGTTACCGAGGCGTAGATGGAGAGGCTGCCGGAAAGATTATCCTTTCTCTGCAGATTGCTGCGCATGGCGTGCCATTCCTGCACCGTTCTTCGGGCGTAAGCTCTAATTTCTTCGCCGGTCGCCGAAAGGGCCACTTGCCGTTTATCGCGAATGAATAAGGGCTGGCCCAGTTCTTCTTCAAGGCGCTGGATGGTTCGGGTCAATGCCGACGGGCTGAGATTGCAGGCCTGGCTGGTGCGACCAAAGTGACGCAGCTCGGCCAGGGTCAGAAAAATCTCCAGATGGCGAATGTCCATGAAATACTCCGTATTGCGTTATTTGCAATATAGTATTCATAATAAATCAATTTACGCAATAGTCGTTTTCGCGTATGGTGCACTAATCTCTAAAATTTCCAATTCACCCACATAAGGAGAAGAAATCATGGGACAGAATTATTTTAATTCCCTGCCGCTGCGTCGCCAGTTGCAGGAACTCGGTACTTGCCGCTTCATGGATGCCTCTGAATTCGCCAACGGCTGCGAATACGCCAAGGGCAAGAAGATCGTCATCGTCGGTTGCGGCGCCCAGGGTCTCAACCAGGGCCTCAATATGCGCGACAGCGGTCTTGATGTTTCCTACACCCTGCGTAAAGGCGCCATCGAAGAGAAGCGTCAGTCCTATCTCAACGCCACCGAAAACGGTTTTGCCGTCGGCACCTACGAAGAGATGCTGCCCACCGCCGACATCGTCATGAACCTCGCCCCCGACAAGCAGCATACCGACGTGGTGAATACCGTGGTACCGTTGATGAAAAAAGGCGCGACCTTCTCCTACGCTCATGGTTTTAACATCGTTGAAGAAGGCACGGTGATTCGCGAGGATCTCACCGTTATCATGGTTGCGCCCAAGTGCCCCGGTTCCGAGGTGCGCGAAGAGTACAAGCGCGGTTTCGGCGTGCCGACCCTGATTGCCGTTCACGGTGAGAACGATCCCAACGGCGACGGCCTGGAGATCGCCAAGGCCCTTTGTTCCGCCCAGGGCGGTGACCGCGCCGGGGTCCTCGAGTCCTCTTTCGTCGCCGAGGTCAAGTCCGACCTCATGGGCGAGCAGACCATCCTCTGCGGCATGCTGCAGGCCGGTGCGCTGCTCTGCTTCGACAAGATGACCCAGAACGGCATCGATGCTCCTTATGCCGTCAAGTTGATACAGTTCGGCTGGGAAACCATCACCGAAGCCCTCAAGCACGGCGGCATCACCAACATGATGGATCGCCTGTCCAATCCCGCCAAACTGGTTGCCTTTAAGTTGGCCGATGAACTCAAGGACATCATGCGTCCCCTGTTCGAAAAGCACATGGACGACATCCTGTCCGGCGAGTTCTCCAGCACCATGATGGAAGACTGGGCCAACGACGACGTCAAGCTGCTGACCTGGCGCGAAGAGACCGGCAAGACCGCTTTTGAGCAGACCGAAGGCGCCGGCGAGATCTCCGAGCAGGAATACTTCGACAAGGCCATCCTGATGGTGGCCATGGTCAAGGCTGGCGTTGAACTGGCTTTCGAAGCCATGGTGTCCTCCGGCATCGAGCCCGAGTCGGCCTACTATGAGTCGCTGCACGAAACCCCGTTGATCGCCAACACCATCGCCCGCAAGAAGCTCTACGAGATGAACCGGGTCATCTCCGACACCGCCGAGTACGGCTGCTACCTGTTCGCCCACGCCTGCGTACCCCTGTTGCAGGACTTCATGGCCAAGGTCGGTACCGACGTCATCGGCAAGGGCCTGGATGTGGCCGACAATAGTGTGGACAACAGCACACTGGTGGCTGTCAATGCTGAGATCCGCAACCACCTCATCGAAGAAGTCGGCGAGGAACTGCGTGCAGCCATGCAGGGCATGAAGGCCATCGTCTAAACGACGAACAGCTCAAAACCGACAACAAAAAGGGCGGACTGCACCAGGCAGTTCGCCCTTTTTGTTATGGATATGCAGACAATGGTTGGGTTTGCTGGTTGACAAGGACGATTAGCAAAATATACTTAGCCATTATTAACCTTTGAAGGATATCCATTGTAGAAAAGGCAAATGGATAGGTTCATAAAGCAACACCGGCTCAAACGGGGGTCAAGATGATTTTTTACTGTCCGCTTGCGTTTTCCGGAGACTGCAACTCGGAAAAATGTTCCTTTTACGGCACGCCCAGTTGTATAGACGGTCAACTTCGGGTCAGTGTCAGCGCCCGAACAAGTGGCCTGGGTATTCCCTGTCCCCGTGCTAAAGGCCCCAACTGCAATTCCAGGGATTGTTCTCTTTGGGGGTCATCGCGCTGCAACGGTCAAGAGGTCAATATCTATATGCAGCTCTGACTATGGTGCCAAGCTGAAACGATGGCTACTTCCTGATTTGGCTGGCGAAAAAAGATAGCTTTTTAAACCTAATGGGGCAGTCATCCCTCCACAACGCAGGGACAGTTCCGCAAACCTACCGAGTAGAACTTTTCCTGCTTCATGTCCGTCCCCTTATGGCTAACCACAGAACCTAATTCAGTATCCAATCTATATCAGGGCGAAAGGTCAAGAAGGCGTTGATTCATACCGGAATTGTTTGTGCCGGTGACGATGAAAGAAGAAAGTGGTTTGCAGGGTGAAATCAAGGAAATTATTTTAAAGTATTGATATCTGTTGACAATTAAATTTTGCTAAGCAAAGATGGTTCCGCTAGCCGGTTGGACTCGCTAGTTTTGAGTTTGATTCTAAAAAAACCAAAGGGCTTTCCCTTTAGGAAAAATATAATGATCTATTATTGTCCGCGGGCATTTTCTGAGGATTGTAGCGCAGACAAATGCTCTCATTACGCTACTGAAGTATGCGTTGACGGCCTGCTGCGGGTGAACATTGCCAGGGAGCAGAGTCCCCATGTGATTTCCTGCCCCCGTGCCAACAGCCCCGACTGCACTGAAGCAAAGTGCACGCTGTGGGGCTCATCTCTGTGCACCGGGGGGCGCGTCAATATCGAGTTTGAATTTTAGCTCCATTGCATATCCGGAGCCTGGCCTTATTCCGGTAATTTTTCAGGAAGCAGGGGCCGTCCTCGAAAAGATCCCGCTCATTGCTGAAAAAACTGAGCAGTTGTTAACGCAAGCGTACCGACTCTTCTACAGCAATTCCGGAGTGAAGGCCACCACTTCATCAATGCAGGTGGCGTCGGTGAGTAGCATCATGAGGCGATCGACCCCTAAGGCAATGCCGGCAGCTTCAGGCATGGCGGCCAATTCTGAAAGGAATTTTTCCGGAACGGGATAGGGAGGTTTACCGGCTGCCCGGCGTTCGGCTTCATCGGTGGAAAATCGCCGACGTTGCTCTTTGGTATCGGTCAGTTCGGAAAAAGCGTTGGCCAACTCGATTCCGGCGAGATAAAGCTCAAAGCGTTCGGCAACCTGGGGTCTTTCGGGATGACAACGGGCCAGGGCGGCCAGTTCAGATGGATATTCGATGAGGAAGGATGGCCGGCTTCGGCCGAGGTGCGGTTCGACTTCCAAGGTCAACAACTCTTCAAAACGATTTGTTTCCAGGGCTTCAACCACCCCCAAAGAGGCATATCTTTCAAATGCTTCTGCCACGGTGAGACGTTCAAAAGGTTCGCTCAGGTCGATAAGCTCGCCTTGGTAGGTAATCTTCTCCTGGGGGGCCAGTGCGCGGAGAAGTATTTCACATTCATCCATCAAACGGCGATAATCGCAGTCGGCCGCATACCATTCGAGCATGGTGAATTCGGGCAGATGGCGTGTTCCCCGTTCACCCTCTCGCCAGCATTGGCAAATCTGAAATAATTTCTCATAGCCGGCGGCAAGCAGCCGTTTCATGCACAGCTCAGGGCTGGTTTGTAAAAACCAACCGTCGCTGGTTATCGCATCGATATGGGCCTCGGGGGCGTTGCCCGGCAGGCGGTGAGGTGTTTCAATTTCCAGGTATTCCCGGGCAACAAAAAAGGCCCGGATCATTTGTACGATCCGGGCCCTTTGTTCAAGCCGCGGACGCTTTCTTGTCAGCGCCCAATTGCCATCCATGATCGACTATTCCTTGACCCGGGTGACATATTCACCGGTGCGGGTGTCGATCTGAATCAGAATTCCTTCTTCAACGAAGGAAGGTACCTGCAGGGTAAAACCGCTTTCCACCGTGGCCGGCTTGTTATTTCCGGCGGCGGTGTCCCCTTTGACCCAGGGTTCGGATTTTGTGACTCGCAGATTGACGAAGTTGGGTAGAGTGATACCGATTCCGCGTTCGCCGAACATGAGGATCTTGACTTCCATATTGTCAACCAGGAAGAATTTCTGGTCGCCGAGGGCTTCTTCCGGCAGGGTGATCTGCTCGTAGTTTTTCTGGTCCATGAAGACGTAACCGGTATCGTCCTGGTAGAGGTACTGCATGTCCCGCTCTTCCAAGGCAGCCGGAGCGAAGGATTCGCCGGAACGGTAGGTGCGGTCAAACAGAGCGCCGGTAATCATGTTGCGCAGTTTGCATTTGTACAGGGCCTGGCCTTTGCCGGGCTTGGTGAAATCGAACTGAACGATGACGTGGGGTTCGTCGTCGATCATCAGCTTGGTGCCTTTACGCAGGTCGGAACAGCTCAACATGGTTTTTCTCCTCTATCGGTAATTGGCCCGGAGGCTCAAAGGTAACATTCGAAACGGGGCATTTAACCATAGGTATACAGTTCTTGTCATGAAAAAATGTCTTTCTTCCACAGCTTGCTCCGGAGGGCAGGTCGTGATATCAATGAAAGCAGTGTTGCAAGGGGTTGTCATTATTGGGATAGGAACTGGCGATGATTGAATTTGTAGTAGATATGGAGAAATGCACTCGCTGTGGTGAATGCGTGAAGGATTGCCCGGTTGGCATTATTGCTCTTGAAGATAACGGTCCGTCGCTGATTGCCGAAAAGGTGAAGTTGTGTCTTAAATGCCAGCATTGCCTGGCCATTTGCCCGACAGCGGCGATTAGCGTGTTGGGCAGAAAGCCTGCCGATAGCCAGCCTCTGGCGGGGCATCTGCCATCGGCTGAAGCGGTTGAGACTCTCATTCGCGGACGCCGGTCAGTGCGGCGCTTTGCTCCCAAACCGGTTGCCGGCGCGACCATCGATCGGTTGTTGAGGACAGCCGCCCATGCCCCCACTGGCAAGAACAACCTCGGTGTGCTGTTTACTGTTGTCGAAGATCAATCCACCATGAAACAGCTGCGTGAAGAGACTCTGGCCGGAATTCGCGAGGCGGCGGAGGCCGAACGGTTGCCCAAGGGATTGGAGTTTTTTGCCGGAATCGTCAAGGCCTGGGATCGCGGCGTCGATGTTATCTTTCGTAACGCGCCCCATCTGTTGATCGTTTCGACGCCCAAGGCGGGGCCTGCCCCGGCGGCTGACGGCTATATTGCTCTTTCTACCTTTGAAATGATGGCCAATAGCCTGGGGCTTGGCACCATGTGGAACGGTTTTGCGACCTGGGCTTTGGTCGATATAGCACCTCAGGTTGGCGCAAAACTCGGTATTCCCGAAACCCATGAACTGGTTTATGCCATGTCGTTCGGTCAGCCTGCGGTGCAATATCATCGCACCGTACAGCGGGACCAGGACGCCAATATTCATCAATTGGTCTGGTAGGGGGCGGCTGCTTGCCGCGCTGAAGCCACTGTCCACCCTATCGGTTACACGAAGGAGACATCCATGTCCGCATGCCGCCGCAAAGGTCCGGATCTGTGGAGCCGCTCGCTGCGTTATCTCGCTCTGACCGGCTGGCTCCTGTTGGTCTGCGCCATTTTTATCCTGGACTCCGCCAAGCCGGAGGTTGAGACTTTCTTTGAAAGGTTCTACGATATTCGCCTGCATCAGCAATGGGATATGGATCTGGCTCAGTATCTCTTGTGGCTGATGTCTCTGGGGCTGCTTCTCAGCATTGTCGGCCTGGTTATTAATGCGAGACGAATTCGACGCAGTACTGACCAGTGGCGCCTTTCGCTGGTTTTTCTCGGGATTCTTTCCCTGGCCGGGATGATTCTCTATTTTGTGAATTTTAGCTGAAACGGGGATCTGCTTTCTTCTTTTAAAGCACCCCACGGACCTTAGTCCCTGGGCCTTTTCTCTCGTACTATTTCAAATAAAGTGATTTCCGGCGGCGAAAGGATACGCATGGGAGGCCCCCAGCTGCCGGTTCCGCGGTTGGTGTAGAGCCACCCGCCTTCCGGCAGATCGTAGAGCCCGTTTTGTTGGGGATATTCAAGCGCCGTCAACAGATTGAAAGGGAATATCTGGCCGCGATGTGCGTGCCCTGAAAGCTGCAGGTCGAAGAGACCGGCAGCTTTTTTGTCGATCAGGGGCCGGTGTTTGAGTAGTACGGTGAAATAGGCCTGCCGGTATTTGTCCAACAGTCGCGCCTCTTGGGTATTTTGTCCTCCTGTCGGATCATCCACCCCGACCAGGGTGATGGTTTGGTCTACAGTTATTCCGTCATTGCGCAGCACGGCAAAGCCGCTGCGTTTCAGAAAATTTAGCGATTGGTCGAGACCGGCGTAATATTCATGATTTCCGGTAACCGCGTATTTCCCCAAAGGCGGATTGACCTGTTGCCAGAGTTCGCTCAAGGGAGCCAGGTGATCCATTTGCGCATCGACGATGTCCCCGGTGGCAACCAACAAGTCCGGTTGCAATCGTTGCAGCTCAGCCAAAACCGGAGCCAGGGTTTCACCGCGGTGGAGTAATCCGAGATGCAGATCCGATATCTGGGCAATGCGCAGCCGGTCCCGGCCGGGCGGTAACTTTTCCGAGAAAAGCCGTATTTTTTCGATGCGCAGATCGTTCGCTTCGTAAACGCCATACAAGCCGGCCGCAAGGGTAATCAACAATACCAGCGCGGAGCCGGCCGGCCTGTGCAACGTCAGTAGGGGTTGGTCTGGCAACAGCTGTTTGGTCAGCAGAGCCAGCAGATGCCAGGCCGCCATTACGGCAAACAGGCAAAAAGCGATAAATAGAAGCCCCATCCAGCAATAGCCGACCCACGCCAGGCCCCGTGCCGTTGCAACATACCCGCTGCGGTCCAGGAGCCGGACTGCTACCGGAGAACCGATCATCAAGCCCATCCAGCACCATACCAGGCCCGGCAGGGCGGGGTGGCTGATCAGCAGGGGATGCATGCCCCAGAAAACCAGGGCGTGCATCAACCCGTAAATCGTCAGGAAAACCAGAACAAACAGGATCATCGATATCCTCTCTTTGATTGCCTTGGAAAAGGCAGTCTCTCAGGCTTTGTTGCAGTAACCGTTACGGCTGTACATGGCGCTGGCCGGTTTCCGTTGTTTGTTGCGCAATGGGTAATTTGGTTCGGCATAACCGAGGGTAACCAGCAGGCCGATTCGGCGCCTGCGGGGGATGTTCAGCAATCGCTTGATTTTCCCTTCGTCAAACCAGCCCAGCATGCAGCTGCCGAGCCCGAGGTCTGCGGCCTGTAGGCAGAGTTGCCCGGCAGCGATACCGATGTCGATCAGGGGAAGTTGCCGTCTTTTGATCAATGCGCCAAGCCGAACCGTCATCGGGGGCGGCTCGATAACCAGCACTGCGATCAACGGTGCCTGCAAGGCAAACTGGTTAAAGGAAAGTGCTTTGCCGAAGGTAGCCCTGGCCACTCTAGTGCGCAGAGCCGGTTCGTCCACCAGCAGCAGGGTCCAGGGTTGAGCGTTGCAGGCCGAAGGGGCCAGACGCACCGCTTCGACAAGCCGATCCTGCTTTTCATATTCTACCGGGTGGTCGCTGTAACGGCGGACACTCTGACGATAAGTGATGAGGTCGGTGAAATCCATGGGCAGCCTCCGTCATTTGCAACACTTCGTTTTCAAGGATAGTCGCTGGCTACGGCCGCGCAACCATCCGCGCACTCTGCTAATCTGCCGAAAGCATGGTAACCTTTAGCTGAAAGGCAACTTAAACCAGAGGGTCGCGTTTGCGTCTAATTTCATGGGTGTGGAGGATCATGCCGCTTTCCGGAACCTCCTGCATATCGCTTCTACTGATGCTGGTCATTCTCGGCTGTCTGGCCGGCCGGGGGATCGCGGCCGACACGATCGGTCCGGCCCAGGATGCCCCGTGTGCCACCGTAGCAGAGCAACGGCAACGGTTACTGCAGGTCAATCTGGCCGGCATCGCGTTGGTCACCGGTTGGGGGATTTACAAATGGGATTACTTCTCCCGCCCCCCCCATGCCGAGTCCGAGGGCTGGTTCGGCAATAATACCGATGAAGGCGGGTCCGACAAGCTGGGGCATATGTATTCGAGCTATCTTGGCAGTCGAGGCCTGGCTTACCTTTTCGAGGAGTGGCGTTTTCCGCACGAGCGGGCCGCCCTCTACGGTGCTCTCTCATCCTGGATTATCGCCGGCTATATGGAGTTCGGTGATTCCTTCTCCGAATACGGGTTTTCAGCCGAGGACCTGCTGTTCAATACCTTGGGCAGTACTCTTGGCTACCTGTTTTGCATGGATGCGAAGCTGGCCGAAAAAATCGATCTGCGCTGGGAATATGGGATGCACCCCACCGGCGGGGACCTGTTCACCGACTATGAAAACACCAAGGTGCTGCTGGCGTTGAAACTGAACGGATTCGAACGGACCCGGCGTGGGTGGTTGAAGCATGTGGAGCTGCACCTGGGCTACTACACCCGCGGCTTCGACGATCACGAGCCGGACCGCGAGCGCAACCTCTACGTCGGCATCGGTCTCAATCTCACCGACCTCTTCCGCCGGTGCGGCTGGCGAAAGACCGCCACGGCACTCAACTACTTGCAACTGCCCTATTCCTACTTGCCTTTCGAGCACGATTTAAACCGATGAAAGCCTCCTGAAACGGGCGATGTTCAAATGCACAGTTCCGGGCCGAGCTTTTGGCGAGCAGTTTTTACGGAAAGCCACGTGGCGGAACTTTACTCAAGACGTTATAGTTTAACCACGAAACACAAATACCTCCATCTTTTGGCGCGTTGCCTCGGTCTCCTGGACAACGCGCCTATTTTTTTGCTTAGCCATCTTATGAGTTCTTGCAGAACCATCAACCTTTTCTGCGAATCCCACTGTCGGTTAACTCGATCTGCCGGCTCTTGTAGAGTCCGCCGACGGCCTTTTTGAAAAGCTTTTTACTCATACCCAAAAGCTGCTTGATCTCCAATGGTGAGCTTTTATCATGCAGGGGTAGAAAACCCTCTTTGCTCAGGGCTTCGAGAATGGTCTGCTGGGCTTCTTTCACTTCCTCAATTCCCCCACGGCGTAGAGATACATCGATTTTCTGATCCTCGCGAAGGTGCTTAATATAGCCCTTTAGCTTGTCGCCGCGCCGTTGTCCAGGCATCAATTCGTTTCTGTAAAGAAGACCACCGTAGCGATGGTTGATGATCACTTTGGCGCCGAGATCGGTATATTCCCATAGCAGCAGGTCGACTTCCTGGCCTTCGCGCAAATCGATCTTTTCTTTTTCCTTTTCCAGACAGTGGTCGATACGGCCTGTAGCGACAGTCCGGCCCTGATTGTCCAGATAGACCCTGACGATGTAATTTCGGCCGACTCGCATTCTTTCCGGTTGCTCGCTATAGGGAACCAGCAGGTCCTTATCCAAACCCCAATCCAGAAAGGCTCCGTGGCGAGTCACGGCACTGACCTTGAGCAGGGCGAATTCGCCGACCTGGGCCTTGGGACGTTTGAGGGTTGCCAGAAGCTCGCCGGAGGCGCCCTGATAAAGAAAGACCTCCAGTCGGTCGCCTTTAGCCATCGATGACAACACTTCGGCGGCGGGCAGCAGGATACGATGACTGTCGGACTGCAGCCAGGCCCCCCTGTCGTCGAGGTGGTGAATCCGCAGGGTGTTGATACGACCGATTTTATGCATGACAGGCTCCGATGGGCAAAGGCGAGAGAAGTTGGCGATAAAACCCACAGTTGTGTCCAGATATTGCTGAAAGTTGTGGGACCGGTTTTAATAACACAACGGCTGGATCGCCGCAAAGGAAATAGGCCCGAGTTTCGGCCAGGGCCGAATCAAATTATTGCAGATGCCTTCGGCGGCGTCAAAGCGTTTGGATGAAAAATTGCCGTGCCGTCGTTGACTGCTGTCTCTTTGGCGTGAAGCGATGTATCATGAAGCGAGGAGGCGCGGGGATGACACAACGACCATTGCCAGAAAAGGATCGCTGCCGATTCGAGCAGGGGCCGATTCGGCCGCCGAGCGAGGCGGGTAGCCTGCTGCTGCGCGTCACCCGCAACTGCCCGTGGAATCGTTGCACCTTCTGCCCGTTGTACAAAGGGCGCAAATTTTCGGTCCGCCCGGCGGCCGAGGTGATGGCCGATATCGATGCGGTGGCCCGGCAGGTACGGGCCCTGCAGCAGCAGGAAGAGGCCGGCGGGCCCTTGTCGCGCAGTCGGCTGCGGCAATGGCACGATCAGCTGCCGGCGGCGGAACAGGCACCGTTTCGCGCCGCGGTGCACTGGCGGGACCACGGCCAGAACGCGGTTTTTCTGCAGGATGCCGACGCCCTGGCGGCCGGTGCGGCAGAACTGTCGGCGGTGCTGGAGTACCTTTACAGGACCTTTCCGCAGATCGAACGGGTGACCTGCTACAGTCGCTCGGCGACGGTGGTCCGCTACGACCCGGCGGAGCTGGCGGCCCTGCATCGGGCCGGTCTGAACCGCCTGCATATGGGCCTGGAGTCGGGCTGCGATCCGGTGCTGCAGAAAGTTCGCAAGGGCGCCGACCAGGCGCTGCACGTTCGCGCCGGGCGCATGGTGCGCGCCGCCGGCATTGAACTGTCCCTCTACGTCATGCCCGGACTCGGTGGCCGCGCCTTTTCCGCCGAGCACGCCCGCCAGACCGCCGCCGCTCTCAACCGCATCGATCCCCACTTCATTCGCCTGCGCACCCTGGCCGTGCCGCCGGGGACGCCGCTGGAAGAAGACCTGCTGGCCGGGCGCTTTGTACTTTGTGATTCGTTGGAAATCGCCCAAGAAATCCTGTTGTTGCTCGAATCGTTGCAGGGCATCACCAGCTATGTGGCCAGCGACCATGTACTCAACCTGTTCGAGGACCTCGAAGGGAAATTACCTGGCGACAAGGAGCGGATGATCGTCATGTTACGCGCTTTTATGGCGTTGAGCGAGGAGCAGCGTGTCCTCTACCTGCTGGGCCGGCGAGCCGGGTGTTTTCGCGGCTTGAAGGACCTGCGGGATCCGACTCGGCGGGCTGAAGCGGAGCGGCTGTGCCGGCAGTTGGGGGTTACAGCAAGCAACGTGGAGGAGATCTGTAATGAGCTGATGAAGCGTTACATTTAGCGACAGTTTTTCTGGCTTGGTGGCCGCAGTACAAGAAACGGCAGATTTGTTTAAGGATTCACAACATTGTTTGAAATCGCATTGACTTTTATTTGTCCGCGGTTGCAGGTGAGGTGTGTCAGGATACAGGAATTATGAGAGCCTTTCGTTTGCCACCTTTTTTCATCCGGCGACAAAACCAGTGAAAACCTTTCGAGGTGTCGCTTTGTTGGCCTTCAGCGAAGTCGGGCATTCCGGTATTACTGGTTTATTGACAAGTGAATATCGGGTCAGGCCCCTCTTCTAATCCACTTTCATTGCCTCTATTGCACAGTGTGCTGTAAAGGATGGCGGAAAACTCTTTACCTACAACCGGAGCACTGAACAGGAATCCCTGGAATCCGCCGCAACCGCAATTTGAAAGGAAATTGAGCTGTTCCCGAGTTTCCACTCCTTCGGCGATGGAGCTCAGGCCGAGACGTTGGGCGATGGCGACTATACTGGCGGCAACGGCGGCGGCACTTGGATCGCCGGTCACGTCGCGAATAAAGGATCTGTCGATTTTCAGGCAGTCGACGGGAAACCGCCGCAGGTAGTTGAGGGAGGAATAGCCTGTCCCGAAGTCATCGAGGGCAAGCTTGACCCCGAGGTTTTTTAGCTCCTGCATAGTCGCAACAGCGGCCTCCGGATCTTTCATGACCATGCTCTCCGTTAGTTCCAGTTCGAGCAAATCCGGTTCGGTGCCCGTTGCGGCAAGAATGCGCTGCACCGAGTCCGCCAGATCGATCTTCCGAAACTGCCGAGCCGAAAGGTTTACCGCCACCGGCAGGGGTGCAAAGCCTTGTCCCTTCCATACCTGGATCTGCCGACAAGCCTCTTTAAGGACCCATTCGCCAATAGGCAGGATCATGCCGGTTTCTTCTGCGAGGGGGATAAACCGATCGGGAGGGATCATACCCTTTTGAGGGTGTTGCCAGCGTAGCAACGCTTCGGAACCGATAATTTGGTTCGAGGCCAGATCCACTTTCGGTTGATAATGAAGCAACAATTCTTCTCGCTCCAGGGCCCGACGCAGATCGGTTTCCAATTCCATGGTTTCGCGACTGCGCAACCCCATCCCCGGCGCGTAGAAACAGTAGCTATTGCCCTCCTCCTTGGCTCGGTACATGGCGATGTCAGCATGCCGGATGAGCTTTTCAGTGTCGGCGCCATCGTTGGGGAAAATGCTGATGCCGAAACTACCGGTGATGGTAAACTCTCGACCATTGAGATGATATGGCTGGCCTAGGTGGCAGAGAACTTTTTCTGCAATAGGCCCCACGTCCTTCATGTCGGTAATCTCCGTCAGCAGAATGACAAATTCGTCGCCGCCGAAACGGGCCACGGTATCGGTCTCGCGCACAGATTCACGCAACCGCACGGCCACTTTCTTCAGCAATTTATCGCCTGTGTCATGTCCGAGGCTGTCGTTGATGACTTTAAAGCGGTCCAGGTCGATAAGCAACACCGCAACCAGTCGCTGAGAGCGTTGGGCAAAAAGTATAGATTGTTCGAGTCGGTCGCGAAGCAGAACCCGGTTCGCCAGGCCGGTCAGTACATCGTGGGTTGCCAGATATTCGAGCCGGGCAGCGTCCTTTTTCCGTTCGCTGATGTCCTTGTGGATTCCCAGCATGCGCAGAGGGTGCCCCTGTTTGTCCCGCTCCATCACCTTGCCTGCCGAGTGAATCCATTTCCAGTCGCCGCTACGGGTTCGCATGCGGAACTCTTGAGAATATACTTTTCGCTGGCCGGAAATATATTCATTGTAGACCAGCAGTGAATCCTCGCGGTCGTCCGGATGGAGGTTTGTCACCCAGGTGTCGAATGTGATCCGGTAGTCAGCGGGGTCGTATTCCAGCATCCGAGCGAATCCGTCGCTCGTAGCAATAGTCCCGGTCCTGATATTTAAATCGTATATTCCCTGATTTGACGCCTCGAGAGCCAGGCGAAGCCGCTGTTCGCTTTCCTGAAGCTTTTGGGAGACCTGTTCTCGATGGCGGCGAAAATTGATCAGGAGGCCGAAAAGCATGGTCGCAAGCGGATAAATAAGAAAAACTGGCAGGCTGATGATGCTCAGGACCTTCCAGGCCATTGCCGATGGTAGAGTGAACATCAGGGCCAACATGACTACATGCACGAGAAGTCCGAACAGGTATAGTTCTGGTGCTAACAACTCTCCCCTGGTATGGCCACGAAAGCGTCTCCAGGCAACTCCCAGCATGCCTGAAGCGATGATAACTGAAATGCCTGTTACAGCTGCCGCACCACCCTGAAAGAATCGCAGGATACTGGTCATGATCACAGCGACCGTCGTTGGAATCAGGCCGAAATAGAGCCCGGCGATACTTATCACCACCGACCGAGTATCGAAAATGATGCCCGGAGCATAACGCCAAGGCGCCAGCATGAGAATCATGCCAAGCACGCCCAGCAGAAAGCCGAGCAGGAGTTTTTGGGAAAGGGTTTGCCGGCCTTTGTAACGAACCGTGAGCAGGTCGTAGATGAAAGCAGTGGCAATAAGCAGGGCAGCGCTATGAATCAACCCTTCAAAGGCGTTTTGGGTCATGGTTCCTCGTCTGGAGAGGGCATGCTCGGCATGGCAAGGTCGGTAACTAACCGGGCAGATGTGTTAGGTGATTAGTGAGGTCGGTTTCTGTATATAGTTCCATGTAGGTTCTTATCAGGTCTTTCCAGGTGACTATCCCTTCAATCGTTCCTTTCTCTGACAGGATTGGCAGGCAAGAGACACGGTTTTTCAATAACAGTTCGACAGCATCATTGATTGATGTCTGCGGAAAGGCGATTACCAGTTCCCTGGTCATGATCTGGTGGGCTTTTCGGTCCCAGCGGTTAGCGTCTTGCGGACGTTCGGCTGCAGTTCCCACAAACGGGCTGGTAGCTTTAAGCAGATCGCGGTCAGAGATAATGCCGACCAGTTCTCCTTCATCCACGACCAGCAAATGGTTGAACTTAGCACTACAGAATATGGCGTTGATGGAGCGCAGGGTGTCGTCCATCTCTACGGTCGCCACCCGCCTGGTCATGATTGAGTCGATTCTCATGTGTGGTGGTTCCGTTTGTGTCAACTTTATGAAAAAGAGTCGATAAATAACTGCCAGGTTTTATGGCTTTTGCCCGGGCTAAAGAACCAATCTGAGACTAAATAGGGAACCTTACTATCCTTAAGCTGCAGAACATGATCGTGCTCAGGTGAGGCCGCTGGACTTAGCAGCAATTTCTGCGCCAAAAGACACAGCTTCGCTCGACAACATGAAAGGGGGTGGAGCTCTGTTTTTATCCCCCCTCTTTTCTTGTAGGGACAAACTTCCTCGCCTAAATGCGAACACGCGAATTACGTCACAGAGCTTGCGAAAAATGTGGCGAATACGTGTGGCATGCCACACTTTTGGGGCAGGCAATAATTCAAGAGAAGAGAACGCCTCAAATGGAGTTGCCCCATCTTTAGGACTGACTTGCTATTGGTTTCTGAGGCAATAGCGATTAGTCTTTGGCTGCTTATTTTCTAACAAGTTGCGGTTACCTGGTCATCAAACTGCCCAAACTGTTTTTCATAAGTTGGGCCATCTTACATTTTGACCCAAATTGATTATTAGATTGTTCAGGATTCGTCAGCCGGCAGAAAAGGCTTAAGAAGCTCGTTTTGGGCAGGAATTAATAAGGCTTAGAACCCGTGGCAAGCGCACAGAAAAGAGCCTCCCCTGTTTTAGGGGGAGGCTCTTTGGCTTGTTGCTCTGCCGACTGGTTAAGTGAATCCCTGGAGATTTCTTGCCGGAACTTTTTGCGGTGCAGGTTGAAGCAGGTCTCTACATGTGCTGAAAGCTGACCTCGACGTCTTCGCGATGTGCGGGATCGATTTGCCACAGAGTGCGGCCGGCAAAGTTGAACAGCCGGGCGATGATGACGTCGGGGAACTGTTCGATGCGGATATTGTAGATGGTCACCGCGTCGTTGTAGTATTCGCGGCGGTCGGCGATCATGTCTTCCAGTTCGGAGATGCGGGTGCTCAGTCCTTGAAAGGCGGTATCGGCTTTCAGGTCGGGGTAGCGTTCCACCACCATGAAAAGAGATTTCAGGGTGTCGGTGAGCATGTTCTGGGCTTGCAGGCTGTCTTTGCCGCCGCGTGCATTTTGCACCATGGAACGGGCTTTGATCACCGCTTCCAGCGTCTTCTGTTCGTGCTGCATGTAGCCTTCGCAGACCTTGATCAGCTTGGGCAGTTCGTCGAAGCGCTGCTTGAGCAGTACGTCGATGTTGCTCCAGGATTTGTCGATATTGTTTTTCAGACTGACCAGGCCGTTATAGATGGTGATGACATAGATAACCAATACCGCCAATATCAGCAGCAGCACGCCGAGTACGATCAAGCCGATCATGGGTACCTCCATAAGATAAAAGGATTCCTGTAAGTTTTCGCGAGTGTATTTCAGGTTTGTCGCAGATACTCTACCAGCATCACTACCGTCCAGACAACCGTCAAAGCCGCGCCGCCGAACAAGGGCAACGTATAGAGGCTGTAACTGCGGACAAGGTGGGCCTCTGACGCTGTTTCCGCAATGATAAAAGGCAACGAGCGTTGCTGCGGCCGAGAGATGATCACCCGGTCCTGTTGCGGCAGGGTGCGGCCTTTCTCCTGAAGGCTCTGATGTAATAACCGCTCTTCGATTTGGCGGCGGGCCTCACCCCATTCCTGTTCGCAGATCTGGCCGTCTCCGTTACGGTCGTAGCGTTTCAGCGCGGCGGGATCCTTTTTCAGTTCCCTCAGGGATTCGATGACCCGCTGCCGCAAGGGCGCTCTCTGTTGAGAGTTTTCTTTCGCCTGACCGAGAATGTAGAGACGGGTTCCTTCGGCAATGGTTTCTTCTACCCACTTCTCGTCGCGGTCGATATGGCTTGCCTTGTCCATCAGCAGGTTCTGCTGGCCTCCGAAACCCTGCTGCCGGGAACGGGGGCGCACCGTGGCCCGCCGCGGGTCGATGATCACTCGCCCGGTGTCGTCCTCCAGATAAAAGGGCACGTAGTCGCTTTCCTTGCAGCTGCTCAATTTCCAGCGGTTGTTGCGGTCCTTGCGGTATCGGCGCAGGCGATAGTAGACGCAGGGCAGATGGCTCATGGGAGAGACCAGGGCATATTTACGGCGCGCATGACCGTGTACCTCGACCAATCCCATGGCCAGCGAGCGGGTTTTGCTGGTGGGGGTGTTTTCCACCCGCCTTTTAAGCCGCAGGAAATGGAATCCGCCCCATAGAAGGGCGGCGGAGAGGGCCGCGGGGAGTAAGCCGGAGCGAACGCCGTAATGGAGTACGGCATGGGCAAAACCGGTATTTTCCAGAGCTAAAAAGAAGCCGGTGCCTGCCGCCGTACCGCAAATCGACAGCAACTGCGGTTTAGACAGACCGCTCTTCCGTGGCCGGGGCGGCGGCGCCGGAAGCGGGACGGCGGTAGCGGACGGAGAGGAAGGTTCTTCTACAGGGGGCATCTCTCCGCGTATTTCATCCAGCACTTCACCGACGTAGGCTATATCGCCCAAGCCGGGTACGACGGCCGGGTTTTCCATGCCGCCGGCAATGGGCCGGATTGAATCTGCGGCGGTCAGGCCGGTCATAAGCCAGCCGTAACGGCTGAGACTTGCCAGGTTTTGTTGTTCCCACTGACCGCCATCGGTCGCCTTCTCTACCCGGCAGCCGGGGAGGTTCGCCAGACCGAAGTCGAGAGACAGGGTGCAGGGGGCGGCATACTCCTCTACCAGTTCAAGAATGCGCCGCAGGTTGATTGTGGCGCTCAGGCTCATTTTTTCGCCCAACCCCTTGGGGTCGAAACGTCCCGGAAGAATCCGAACGGCGCTGGAAAGGTTGCCGTCGTTCAGCAGGTAGAGATCAAGTACCGGTTTGGCTCGAAGAATAGCTTGTTTTAAGTCTTCATCACCGATTGGCTGGGCTTTATCGATGCCATTGTAGACTTTTTGCGCCATGAGGTGTTTGAGATGTTTGCCGACAATGCTTCCCGACAGGTCGGCCAGCACTGCTATCACCGCCATACCCCGTTGAAGAACGATTTCATCGCCGGCGGTAAAAAACGTCAGCGACTCGGTTCCAACCTTCAGGCTTCGAAGGCGGGTTGGCACCAGGCGGGGGAGGGCGTTTGGCAGCACCCAGCAACGCCAGCCCCGGCGGGTCAGGATATTGGCGCTTTCTGCCAGATCTTCTTGACTGCCCTCGGCCAGCAGATTCGGTCCGCGACCGATAAGGCGCTGGCGAGCCAGGTAGAGGTCGATTCCGGGTTGACCGTCCAGTTCGCTCAGCAGGCTGTCCAGTTCGTTGCTGCCGGTAGCGATGCTGTCGACCACCAGCAGATGTGGAAGAGATGTTTCGGTCATACTTAAATAAAATCTCCGGGGCGTCGTTTAGGACGGCTACCAACCAGGTGTCGAATATCAGGGTTCACAAAGAGGTTTTTTTATCAGACGATCCTTGATGCGTTTTACTCCCCACCAGACCGACACCAATACCAGTGGCACCAGGCAGGCCAGGACCACCTTCTTTTTCAGATTCAGCGCAGTGAGGGGCAGCCCGCTCAAAACGTAGCTGATCAGGCCGATCATATAGTAGCTGATGGCCGCCACGGACAGTCCTTCGACCGTTTCCTGCAGCCGGAATTGCAAGTCGCTGCGGCGGTTCATAGCCGCCAGCAGATCTTTGTTCTGCTCCTGCAAGGTCAGGTTGACCCTGGTTCGTAATAAATCGCCGGCCCTTTCGATACGCTTGGAAAGATCTTCCAGCCATTTCTGTACCGACTCGCAGGTGCGCAGGCCCGGGTTGAAACGGCGGGTCATGAATTCCGCTACCGTCATGTGGCCTTCTACCTTATCTTCCCGAATGTTTTGCAGACGGCTCAGAACAAGGTCCCGGTAGGCCCAGCTGGCTGAAAACAATGTGTTGGTTTCGGCTCGCCAACTCTCCAGGCGGGTTGATAACCTGGAAAGCTTTTCCAGAAGTTTTCGTTCTCCGTCGCCCGTATCGGTGTTCGGAATGCGGGAGAGCATTTCGGCCAGTTGGCGATCCATTTCATGCAGTTCCGGTGCCAGTTTCTTGGCGGTGGGCATGGCCAGCTGAGCGAAGAGCCGATAGGTTTCCATCTCGTACAGGCGCTGCACCAGGCGTCCCATACGACATTCATCCATGCCGCGGTTCTGGACCAGAATACGGCCGAAACCGTCGCTGTGCACCCGAAAGGCCGAACAGATCTGGGCACTGCCGGCTTTGGGCTGGCTGAGGACCAGTTGTTGCCCTTCGAAGGCTTCTTCAAGGGCCGACGGGCTGATATCTGTCTCTTCATCCACAACTTCCAGATGGAAGGCTGCCACCGCCTGGCCCGGCAGGGACGTCAGCCAGTCTTCTGGTACCTGATCCAAAACCCGTTGCTTGAACAGAGCTCCGCGGCCTTTACGTGCCAGGGTAAGGGCATAAAATTCCATGTGCCGGTCCCAGCGGATGGTAAAGGGGCCGCAGTCCTGCCAAAAGGAAACCATCGCGGCATCGGGTGGGACTACGGCAAAGCGCTGGCAGAGTTGACAGACCAGGTCAAAGGCCTGATTCAATTCCTGGGGGGTGGCCTTAAAGGCCAAGTGGCTTATTTGTTGCGGTGTGGTTACGGCACGAAACGGCCGCGCATGCAGTTCATCGTAAAGCTGTTCGCGCAGAGGATGGCTGGAAAAAGGAAGGCAGTAAAAATCGGCCATGGACGGCTCCTGTTGTGAAGTGTGCAGATTATGGCACGGTCCGCTGATATGAGCAACATTCACAAAAAATGCAGCTGGATGAAGGGGCTGCCAACTTTGGTCTCACGTGCTCCTAGCGCCGCCTTTCAGTCTGCCCATCGATCACTTCATCGCATCTGCACATCGGCTCGAGAACAAAATGAAGGGACGGCTTAAGGGCTTCTCTTCGATAGAAATGAAAAAATTGTTGGATAGCGAAAAGCCCCCTTATATTCTCGATGTCAGAACGCCAGAGGAATTCGATATGATGCGCATCGGCATCGGCGAGACCCTTATTCCCCTTGGCGAATTGCGACAACGCCTGCATGAGCGGCCTCAGGACAAGGAGCGGGAGATCGTATGTTATTGTAAAATTTCCCTCCGTGGATACGAGGCCCAGAGTCTTCTTGAAGCCAATGGCTGGAATAACGTTAAGGTGCTTGAAGGGGGGGGGATGGCCTGGCCCTTCGGCCGGGAAAAGTAGCCGGCAAATACGGTTAAGTCATCAAAAGCCATCGAATTTATTCGGTGGCTTTTTGTGTTTGGAGTGAAGAGTTGTTGTTGGGATGTCTAAACTAAAAGCTGTAATGCGGTGTGAGATTGTTTTTTTAGTTATTTTTGTGCTAGATTTTCCCGGTTTGGCAATCCAAGAAACTATAGGAGAACAACATGCCCACTACCGCCGATCTGAAACGCGGTCTGGTAATCCAGATCGACCAGGCGCCCTGCCTGGTGCTCGACGTTACTTCCCAGTCCCCCTCCGCCCGTGGAGGCAGTACTCTTTTTAAGACCAAGTATCGTAATTTGCTTACCGGACAGGTGTTGGAAAAGGCCTTTAAAGGCGGCGAGCGTATCGACGATGCGGACTTCGAGCGGCGCAAAGGACAATACCTCTATCCCGATGCCGAGGGCGGGGTTTTTATGGACCTGGAAACCTACGAGCAGTACGAGTTGGCCGGTGATCTGTTTGACGGTGCAAAGGACTATCTTCTCGAAGGAATGGAGGTACAACTCGGTGTCTTTGAGGCTCAGGTGGTGAGTATTGATTTGCCGCTGACAGTGGAACTGGTCGTCACCGAAACCGCACCGGCCATTAAAAAAGCTACGGCTACCGCCCAGACCAAGGAAGCACTTTTGGAAACGGGGCTGCGACTGCAGGTTCCCGGTTACCTCGAAGCCGGTGAAAAAATCAAGGTCGATACCCGTGAAGGGCGCTTTATTTCCCGGGCTTGAACCGTAGTTTTTGCTGAATTATTAGATTCATAGAACAAAATAAGGAGAGAATTATGCCGTCCGGTACTGGAAAAATTATTAGGGAAGTTCGGGACTTCATTGCCCGTCATGGCGAGGACTACGGTAACTGGTACATTGGCATTACCAGCGATCCCATCAGCCGGCTGCTTGACGATCACAAGGTCGATGTCAATGTGGACCTGTGGTTGTGCAGCGAGGCTTTCTCCAACGAAGAAGCGCGTAAGGTTGAAGAGCGACTCATCTCAGAATCCGGTGTGAAAGGTGATTGCAAGGACGGCGAAACCGGCCAGTTCGTTTACGCCTATCGCATGAGCGGTCATACCCAGCCCTAGGTCGGTTATTTCCGATTAGAGTCGCTTGCCTCCTTGCAGCAAGTGTCGTACTCGCTCAGACAAAAAGTGGTCCGCCAATCAATCATGCCGGGCCACTTTTTTTTGAGGCGGAGGGGACTTTTGTTGCCTGTAATTTCTTTCGCCCGTAAATGCTTTCGAGAAATCCATGAATAAACAAGCTTTGCTTGCCCAGATCATCGCTCGCTTGGAGGCCGATCACGCATTGCTGTTGCAGGCCGCAAAGACATCGCATGCGGCTGCGACCCACGAAGAAAACATTCCCGATAATAAATACGCCACCCTTGGTTTGGAGGCCTCCTACCTGGCCCAGGGACAGGCTAATCGCGCCCAGGAAATTCTTGAGGCTCTGAAAGATTTTCGGCAACTGAGCTTACAGGAATTTTCACTGGATTCTAAAATTCGCCTGACAGCGCTGGTGGAATTAGAGGACGATGAGGGGCGCAGTCGCTTGATTTTTCTCGGTCCCGCTGCGGGGGGCTTGCGTTTGGATTTCGAACAGGAAGAGATCATGGTGATCACCCCGGAGTCCCCCCTGGGACGGGGGCTGCTTGGAAAACAGTGTGGCGATCAAGTCATGGTTAAAACCGCGGTCATGCGAGAATACGAGATTATTTCGGTCTGTTGAGCCACGCGATGGTCGATTGTTGCTTCCATGCGGCCAGCCTTATGTTTACAGCCTTATACCTAGATCCAGCATTTGTCTGCCAACTCCCCTTCTCCCATTAACGGCGGCTTGCGCCAAATATGGCGAATCACTTCCAGGGCGGCTTTCACCCGGGGTTCCTCCCGGTTGTTTGCCAGCCATCCCAGGCACAGCGGAATCTCTCCCCAGCCTTTATTCCATATCTTTACCTGGCCACTCTCTACCAGCGGTCGAGCCTCGTCCTCACGCATAATCGCCACCCCTTGTCCCGCCAACACCAGTTCCCGCACAATCTGTTCATCGATTGCGGTCACCGCCTTGTTCGGTAGGGTGCGATAATCCCCGAGGCTTTGTTGCAGAACGGCAAAGAAGGGCAGGTTTTCGACCCATATCCAGGGCAGGGCAGATACTTCTGCCCAACTCATGATTGGGTCGTCGGATAACAATTGGGTCGGGATGACCACGCAGGTCCGTACCTGGCTGATCACTACTTGATCAATATCCGGTTCACGATTGTCGCCGTAGAAGAAGCCGAGGTCGATCTGGCCGTGCCTGAGACGCTGGGTCGTATCTATGGATTGACAGCTATGAAAGATGACATTGGTGTTGCCGTGGAGCTGGCTGTAGCGCTGGTTGATGGCGCTGACCCGCAGGAAGTTCGGGTCTGTGTTGAGGCCTATGCTGACCGAAGCCGTATTGCCTTGAGCCAGAACGTTGGCTTGCTGCTTCAGTTTGTCGGCAGCTTCTAACACATCCTGGGCCCGGGCAAGCAGTTGCCGTCCTTGCTCGGTCAAGAGCATCCCCCGGGAAGTTCGCTTGAACAGACGAAGTCCCAGTTCCTCTTCGAGTTGTTTGATCTGGGTGGAGAGGGCCGACTGGCTTATATGCAAGACTGCGGCAGCACGGGTCAGGTTCTGTTCGCAGGCTACGGTCAGAAAGGATCTTAGTTGATAGAGCTCCATACCTCCTCCGGCGTTCGATAAAATCGAACGCTAAGCACAAAAAGTTCAATTGGACTCCAAGCGTAGAGCATTGTAAAAACAGCGTCCAGCACTTTTTGTTGCAGATTTTCCTGCAGCAAAGCGTTCTTAATAGACAAAGGAGGCACCGATGTTCGGATTGGAAGGTTTCGGAGTCATCGTTGGGTTTGTTCTAACCCTGCTCAGTACTCTAATTTGCATAATTTATGGCGCCAAAAATTGGAACCGTGGGCATCTTGAGGAAAATGAGGAGCACCGGAAGCAGGCCTGGCTCGAAGAAGAACAAGATCTTGAAGAGCAGCTGTAGCAAGAGGAGATAAACCGTGAGCATTCCATTGTTAACTACCGTGGTTCTGATCTACCTGGCCATCGTCGCCTATCTGACCCTTAAAGCCTACCGGCATACCAACGGTGCAGCCGACTATATGCTCGCCGGCCGGGAAATACATCCCTTTGTTATGGCGATGTCCTATGGTGCGACCTTCGTCAGCACCTCAGCGATTATCGGCTTCGGTGGAGCTGCAGCGATCTTCGGTATGAGCGTGTTGTGGTTGACCTTTCTCGCTATTCTGGTCGGTATCTTTATCGCTTTCGTTTTCTTCGGTCGTCGCACCCGTCTGATGGGATTGAACCTCAATGCCCACACCTTCCCCGAACTGTTAGGCCGTCGCTTCAATTCGCGAGGCTTGCAAGGTTTGACCGCTCTTCTGATTTTTGCAGCGATGCCCCTTTATGCCAGCGTTGTGTTGATGGGAGGCGGTAAGTTCATCGCCCAGGTATTAGTCGTGGACTACAATGTCGCCCTGTTTTTTCTCACCGTGATCATTGCGATTTACGTGATCATGGGAGGGCTCAAGGCTGTCATGTACACCGATGCCTTTCAGGGCAGCATCATGTTCAGCGGACTGTTAATTCTGCTGGGAGTAACTTATTACAAGCTTGGAGGCGTAACCCAGGCCCACCAGCGTCTCAGCAATATGAAAGAAATAGCCGTCAACATGTTCGGCGCCAAAGGGCACATGGGGTGGACGGCCTTTCCGCAGCTTGGTTCGGAATACTGGCTGATAGTGGTAACTACCATCATTCTTGGCGTCGGCATCGGGGTACTGGCCCAGCCACAGCTGATCGTGCGCTTTATGACGGTGAAAAGCAACCGTGAGTTGAACCGGGCCGTATTGATCGGTGGGGTGTTTATCCTGGTGGCGGTTGGTGTACCGTTCATTGTCGGGCCGTTGACCAACGTCTTTTTCTACTATGAGCATGCGGAAACTGCGGGACAAGTTGCCTTGCTTGCTGCTGACAAGAACGTTGCCCAGATCCTTCCGATGTATATCAGCAAGGCCATGCCCCAGTGGTTTACCGCGCTGTTTATGGTCACCCTGCTTTCAGCGGCGATGAGCACCCTGAGTTCACAGTTTCATGCAATGGGAACCTCCCTTGGACGCGATATCTACGCCAAGGCCCTTGGGCGCAGCGGCAATTCGGTGCTCCTTACCCGGGTCGGTATCCTGTTTGCCATCCTGCTCAGTTATTTTCTGGCATGGGGCCTGCCTCACTTCTTTGAAGGTGGCACCGCAATTATCGCCCGTGGTACGGCGATCTTCTTTGGAATTTGCGCAGCGGCTTTTCTGCCGATCTATTTTGGAGCTATTTATTTCAAACGCATGACCAAGTTGGCTGCCTACGCCGGATTCTTCAGTGGAACGTTGGTCAGTTTTTTCTGGCTGTTCTTCATCCATTTAAAAGAATCCAAGCCGTTGTTGTTGTGCAAAACGCTCTTTGGTGTCGACTCCCTTGCTATGGGCACCAAGTGGGCATTGGTAGACCCGTTGGTGATCGCCCTGCCTGCTGCGATTTTAACCACCCTGTTGTTTAATTGTTTTGGAAGGCAATTGGACGAACAACACGTGCGGAAATGTTTCCATGCCGTTGAAAAGTGAAGCACGTTAACTGCTGAGATGTTCGACTTTTGTTGAGACTCTGACAATGTTACCGATATTAGCCCCCGGTTGTTAACCGGGGGCTTTTCTTTTATATCAGGGTATCAGAGATAATCCTTAAAAAGGCATGCTTTTAGATGACATTGATAAATAGAACAATTTTTAAGACAATTGTCGTTCCACAGTGCATCAGCTACCTTAAGAAATTTATCGGTGCCTACAGATGTCGATTTTTGATAAAATCGGCATCTGTAAAGCGCTATCTGTATACCTGACAACTCAAACCATTAGGATAGGGAGGCCAAACGTGAGTCGGATTTTGGTGTCATTGGGAATAGTTCTAATATTGAGTATTAGTGGTTGTGCAACCACAGCCGGGAACACCAAGGCGGAAAAACGCCAAGCAATCCTCAACATGAAAAATGATGTTCTTACCGATCTCTATAAAGTAAGGCCGGATGTAAGAGCCCAAATTTCAGAAGCTCCGGGATATGCTGTTTTCAGCAACGCAAATGTTTACATTTTTTTTGCCAGTGTTGGTGGCGGCCACGGTGTGGTGATAAACAACAGGACAGGGAAGCGAACTTTCATGAAAATGGGAGAGGTTGGCGTCGGCTTGGGACTGGGCGTTAAAGATTTTCGCGCCGTTTTTGTCTTTCACGACACGGAAACAATAAACCGCTTTACAGAAAAGGGTTGGGTTTTTGGCGGTCAAGCCGATGCTGCCGCCAAAGCCAGTGACAAAGGAGCTGCTGTCGGCGGTGAGGCAGCCATCGACAATATAACCATATACCAGCTAACAGAGTCCGGGTTGGCCCTCCAGGCAACAGTCACGGGTACGAAATACTGGAAAGACACTTCGCTAAATTAGTTTGTGGGCAAAACAGGACAACCCTTTTCCCCCATCTGCGAATGGTCACTGCGCAGGCATATGTTGAGTTTTTGGTTTAATCCTTAGATGTCCTAGACCCCCATTTTCCAGAGTTAAGAGAGGCCCGTCCCGAAAGAGGATGGGCCTCTCTTATTTTTGCAGAAATTGAAGGTTTGGAGGGCTTGCCCTCAAAGTTAAATAGCTGCCAACCGATACTTATCGGACTTCCATATTGCTTGTTTCAAGAAATTGCTACTGACCAAACCGCTTAGCCTCAGAAGTCGAAGTCAACAGTCGTTTCCCCACCTACTGTAACCGTTGCATTAGCTGCCAGGGTTGCACGGTCGTAGGTCGAAGCCACCACCCTGTAATCCTCTGCGGGAAGGTCGACGTCGTATGAACCTCCGGCCGCGACATTGACCGCAAGAAGTTCAACAGACGGGGAGGCAGCACCACAGCTAAGGTCCTGTCGGAAAGAGAGTGTGGCGTGTTGGTCAGTCAAAGGGGCAGCGATAGTAACAGTTCCATCAATCGTTCCTATGTTGTTGGTAAAGGTCAGGGCGAAGTCGGCGCTGTGGACTGTTTCTGCCTGCGCCGAGAGCTGGGTACAGGCCGGCCCGTCTGCGTCACTTGCAGAGGAGCGAAAGGCGACCAAGTTGTAGTCCCCCGGAGCAAGGAAGAGTTTGTAGTTGCCGTCGGCATCGGTAATCGTGGCGGCCTCCACAACCACCTTGTCCCGCTCGTCCGTAGCGATATCGTCGTAGCTCTGAGCACTGACCATCACGCCTTCGATTCCTGTGTCAGCACCGTCGCGAACTGTGCCGCTAGCTATGGAGTAGTTTGCGGTATCAAGCACCTTGATCGTTGGCTTGAGCAGCCAATTGCCGGAACTGCCAGACCTGACGACCGAACGCATCGCATCGAAGTCGAGAATCAGTTCGGTCGTCTGATTCTCGTTGATATGGAAGCCGTTGACGATCTTGATGCCCGTCTGCAGACCGCTGGGGACCTTGAGTTCGACGGCGGTGTCCGTATCGTCAATAAAGTAGTTGGCGTAGGGATGAGGTTGGCTGAGAAGATTGAGGCTGGCGTCGGGGCTGGAGCCAAGGAGCAGCCGCAACTGGGTATAGCGCCCTGTAGCCAGTTCGGCAACTCCAAGCTCCTCGCGCACGCCATTGATCAGTGTCAGCAGGTCGACGGTCTTGTCCGGTGTGCCAACTGTCACCCAGCCACCTCCTCCCGACCGGTGAGCATGCACCTCGTCGACGGTGACGTAGATCGCTTGGAACCCGGGGAGGGTTGAGTCGGAAAGGCTTACACTGAGAGTGCCGCTACTGCCATCACCGCCCCCACCGCCCCCACCGCCGCCACAAGCGGCTAACGCAAGAATCGCAATCGTTAGGCCGATCCATGTCCACACGTTCCGCCTCCACATGACATTCTCCTTTTCTGGAACCCTCTGGGGTTACCAAACATTGATGGACAGATGCTTCACGTTATGCACATCAATTTTATCAATGAAACGTTTGCCATCAAGCTATCTCACAATTCACGAGTTCCAGAGCATTAAACGGCCCAATCTGTTTCTCATAGGTTGTGCCGTCCTGTATTTTATCCAAAATTGATTATCAGATTATCTAAGATGAGAAAAGGCTCCTCGGAAATCGAGGAGCCTTTTTGTCGTATATGGGAAATGAGTGGCTCAGGCCTGTTTCTGCCAAACCGAATCGGCGGGGAACAGGTGACTGCCGGTGGAGATGTCGAGGGGGGCGGCCAACCAGTCTTTGGTGGTTTCGAGCCAGGTCTGGAAGTGCGGGGTTTCTTTATGCACTTCAAAGGCCTGCTCACTGGTATAGACCTCATAGAGGTGCAATTTGTTAGGGTCTGCGTGATCTTCGACGATGTTGAACAACAGGCAATCGGGTTCGTTGTTCACCGAACCGCGGCCGTCGGCCAGCATGGCTTCGATGAATTCTTCGCGATGTTCCGGTTTGATCTGTACCTTGACGATGACGGCAAACATTCGTTCCTCCTTGGGATTAAAGGTCGAATTGCACCAGGTTCAGCGGGCCTTCGACTGTCGATGCCCTGCATTAATGAAGATCATTAAAACAGCTGGGATGGGCTTGTCAAGTTCCTTGTCCACGGTGGTCGCGGGTAGGTGGGATGGACTGATATAGTGAAAAGGTAGCCGGACCGAAGCGCCGATGGTCGGCCGCTACGGTGTAGAGGGGAGCAAAATCATGGTGAAGCTGAGTGTAGCCGGGTTGCTTGTGGTCTGCCTGTTGACGGCAACGCCGCTGTGGGCGGCAAAGGAAATCAGCGTCGACTTCGATACCGGGGAAGAGGCCGAGTGGGTTCATGAGTTGCCTCCGGTGCCGGAGGCGGAAACGAAGGATATCGCTGGGCAGACGCTGCAAAAGGAATTGGCGCGGTTGCGGAAGGTGCTCCGTCTGCAGCAGGCTCTAATCAACCGGCAGCAGGCGGCTATCGAGGTCTTGACGAAGGATCTGCGCCGTCAGAAGAATATCAATCGCGGACTTGAGCAGCTGTGCCGGGCCTGTCGCTGAGTTGTTCGACAAAACTGTGGGCATCGGCAATAAAGCCGCGGAAATCGTTTTCCAGCTGGGAAAGGTTGCGCTCGATTTCCGCGAGACCATCGCCGAGGCCGTTGGTGCGGGACAGGCGACCGGCCAACCGGCGCAGTACGCGTTCCACTGTTTCTTTTTTGCGGCAGGCGACCAGCCAATCGGCTGCCACCATGCGCGGAGCGGCGTCCTGCAGGGTGGGGGGAAGTTGGGCGTGCTGTTTTTCCAGAAGGCGATAGATGTCAACAGCAAATTCTTCGAGAGAAATAGCGGAGAAATCTATCCAGTGCAGGGCCAGCAGATGGTCGTAGGCCACATCGACCAGGATGCCCCTGCAATGGCGCAGGGTCGGATCAAAGCGGCGCTTGCTGCGTTTGAAATGAAGATTGGTTTCAGCGAAACGGTCAATTTTACGATGCAGTTGCAGTCCCCAGCGAATATCTGCCGGGTATTGGTCGTCGAGCCGTCCTTTGACGTAGTCGCCCATCAGGGCGCCGAGGCGGCAGCCGTCGGTGGGGTCGGACAGATACAAATGGACCAGATGATTCAATAACAGCGACCTGTCAGTTTTTTGCGGTTTCGCTTGCTGTCTGCGATTCGGCAGTGGCCAGTTGAGTGGCAGCAGGGGGGCTGTCGTTCAACCGGGCAACAAGAGGTGCGATGGTGGTTTTATATTCGGCCATGTTGGCTTTGGATACCGGTGCGGTCGGTGTGGATTTAAGCCGCGCCGGATTGATGGGTCGGCCATTTTTATACATGCGGAAGCAGAGATGGGGGCCGGTGGCCAAGCCGGTCATGCCGACATACCCGATGACCTGACCCTGGGCAACCCTTTTGCCTTGCCGCATTTTTCTGGCAAAGCCGTTCATGTGCAGGTAAAGGCTTTGCATGCCGTTGCTGTGACGTAATTTAATGAAGTTTCCGTTGTGTTTGGTCCGGCCGATTCTGATGATAACGCCATCGCCAATAGCTTTGATGGGAGTGCCGGTCGGGGCTGCATAGTCGATAGCTGGATGGGCTTTCCAGGTCTTGGTGATGGGGTGGAAACGGCGCAGCGTGAAGCCGGAAGAAATGCGGCTGAATGCCAGCGGTGCTTTCAGGAAGGCCTTACGCAGGCTCTTGCCCTGTTCATCGTAATAGGCCGCGTGTTGCTTACCGTCCTTGAACAGATAGGCCTGAAAGGTTTCGCCTCGGTTGGCGAAGGTCGCCGCAAGAATACGGCCATAACCGGCCTGTTTGCCCTCACGAAAACGTTTTTCGACCAGCACCTGAAAACTGTCGCCGCTCTGAATATCGCGAATGAAGTCGATGTCCCAGGCAAAGATATCGGCCAGGTTGATCGCCAGGGTTTCACTTTCGCCGGTGGCGAGCACCGCACCGAACAGACTGCTGGTGATGGTGCCGCTGATGACCTGCTGTTCAACGGTATAAGGAATAGCGGTTCGGGAGATGTCGAACCCCTCTTCGTTTTGCAGGATAATCAGTTGTTCTTCGTTGTCGATATCGTATTCAAAACGCTCAAAGGCCCCGTCTATCAGAGCCAGGCGATAATCCTGCCCCGCGCAGAGTTTGGACAGGGGAAAAACTTCTTTGCACTGTTTGTTGAGGTTGTGGATCTGCTGCGGTGTGAAAACATGGCCGAGCAGGGAGGTGATGGTTTCTCCGGGCTGAATGGCGCCCTTTACCAGTTCCCGTTTTACTTCGGGTATTGCCGCTATCTCAGGCACAGTTTTGGCGACGGCGTGGGAGGATTGACCCGTTGGTTGGCGATTGGATAATAAAAACAGGCCTCCGAGTACTGCCAGCAACAACAGGGGAAGCATAAAACGGCGATTAGAGCGAGTCCGCTGCACCAGCGAGGTGCGCGGCGGATTGAAATCGTTATTCATTATAACCGTTCCTGACGTAATGCAATGGACATCGGTAGCCCGAATGCTTGTTCGTTATTTTATCGACCTTAACCGTGCAGATGTTAGCAACTTTTCCCCTCTTTTGTCCAGTGTCTGACTTTGACGACACTTTCGTAAGAGGTATATAATTCATTGTCCTGATCGGCAGGGCCGCGCATTGCCAAACCCCGTTAAATAATTTATCTTGGTAACGTTGGGCAACGGTGCTTTGTCACCTTTACTCAAGCCGCACATTTCGATGAAGTGAAAGCCGTTTTTATCCAGGTAAAATAATATCACCACGAAGCACACGAAGACCGCGAAGGAAACGGTAAAAAAGGTTTGACCTTCTCTGTGTTCTTCGTGGCCTTCGTGGTTGCAAGCCTGTGATTTTATGTAAGTATCAAACTTTTTTAAACAGGAATACAGCAATGGTTAATAAACAACGTATTGCCGAAGAATTCACCCGATTGGCCGGTATATCCAGTCCGGCTTTTCGCGAAGGAGAAATTTCACGGTATCTGGTCAAGCGTCTGCAGGACCTCGGTGCAACGGTGGTTATGGACGATGCCGGTGAAAAAATCGGCAGCGAGAGCGGTAATCTGGTCGCGACCTTTCCGGCCAACGGCAAAAAAAGTGATCCCCTGCTGGTTTCGGTTCATATGGATACGGTTGGTCCTGCCGAAGGGGTACAGCCGGTGCTGAAAGATGGGATTTTTACCAGCGCCGGGGAAACGATTCTCGGTGCCGACGACAAGGCTGGTATTACAGAAATTATCGAGGCACTGGAGGTGGTGCGGGAACAGAACATTCCCCATGGCCCCGTGGAGTTGGTGGTTGCGGTGTGCGAGGAGGTCGGTCTTCTTGGAGTAAAGCACCTCGATTGCAGCCTGGTAAAATCCCGTCGCGGTGTGGCTCTCGATACTTCCGGAACCGATTGGCTGATCAATACGGCACCGGGAGCCAACAAGATGCGTTTTGAAATTATCGGCCGCGAATCCCACGCCGGTATCGCCCCGGAACAGGGTATTTCAGCCATTGCCGCTGCGGCAAAGGGGGTCGCCGCCATGCGCCTGGGCCGAATCGATCACGAGACCACCGCTAATATCGGTACTTTTAACGGTGGTGAGGCGACCAACATTATTCCCCGCAAGGTTGTACTGGAAGGGGAGGCGCGCAGTCACGACGAAGCCAAGTTGGCCGAGCAGACCGAGCATATGATCGCCTGTCTGGAAGACGCAGCCCGGCAAGCTTCTTGTGTTATCGACGGCGAGCAGGTCGATGTGACTGTCAGCCGGGAGGTGACCGCCGATTATCCGCGCATGGCTGTGGCCGCCGATGCCGATATCGTTCAACTTGCTCAACAAGCCGCTGCCAGGCTGGACCGCACTCTGGAGGTACGGGATGGAGGGGGCGGCAGTGACGCCAATATCCTTAACAGCTACGGAATCGAAACGGTCATTCTCGGTACCGGCATGTGCAAGGTTCATTCGGTAGAAGAGTCGGTGGCCGTGGACGATATGGCGCGGGTGGCGGAGCTGCTGGTGGAGATTATTCGGTTGGCTTAGTTTTTGGTTGCGGGTTTAGTCCATAAAACAATCCAACTTCAACTTCGCCGGTCCCGACTGACCTCAGCGGTGCGTGATGCAGCAGTTCTGCATCCAGGTTGTTGGTTTTAAAACCCAGCAACCCTTAGGACCCAAGTTGGCAAAAGAGATGAGCCAATAGTGTTAGCGTCGACCTTTCGCAAAAGAGGGCGCTGCAAAGAATCCACCGTGGGTAGGACACGCTTTAACGGTAGTTGGTGTTTCCCTGACTGACACTCTGCTGCCCCACGCAGTGGCAAGGCATT
>NPIE01002557.1_pt3 | contig 130283 bp, 90 predicted proteins | sample 8637661 | NCBI WGS metagenome assembly NPIE01 (sample SAMN07420842, study PRJNA396082) | bioreactor metagenome | isolation source: sample BA12 brine-fed electro-methanogenic bioreactor BA | place: Japan: Kochi | collected 2016-12-09
GGGGGGGGGGGGAGTGAACTGGTAGTTGAGTAAGTCCGTAGGGGATGTGGGTATTGGTGGTGCCGGGTGAACGTGGGGGGACGGTGGAGAGCGGCAAAGGGTTCAGGGTGAATCTGGGGGTCTGAGGCCGATGGATTTGCACTACGGAGAGTTAAAATCGACGACGGGGGGCGCAGGGGGGCGAAAGACGCGGGGATTGGCGGGGTTCACGCTGGTCGAACTGCTGGTGGTGATGGCGACGCTGGGGGGGCTGCTGGCGGTTCTGGTTCCCGCTCTGCGGTCGTCGCGGCAGTTCGCCTATCGGGTGGTGTGCGGGTCGCAACTGCGTTCGGTGGGGCAGGCGTTGGCGATGTACGATCAGGAGATGGAGCGGTTGCCGGCTTACTACGACCGGTGGGGGCCGGAGAAGCAGACGTACGAGACGACACACCTGGAGCCCTGGATTACGTATGTGACGCATCACCAGGATGAACGGGATGCGGGTGGGGAGATGATCCCTCTTCAACTGGGGCTGCTGCACCGCTCGGGGCACCTGGAGACGCCGGAGGCCTTGTATTGCCCCGCGCAGGCGCGGCTGGCGTCGGGGGAGGTGTACTCCTTGCGGTATTACACGGAGGACGGTCGATATCCGTGGGGGACGCACCTGCCGGTCAAGGCCAGCGGGCAGGCGGACGACAAGATACGGACCTCGTACAACTACTGGCTGCACGGGGAGAGGAGCCTGCTGGAGCTTTCGGCGCGTCCGGTTCTGCTGGACCATATTCAGCACTGGAATTCGCTGGGGCATGTGACGGCGGACGGGGAGCCGGCGGGGATCAATGCGTTGTTCGGGGACGGGCACGTGAGCTTCTCGGGCGGTGGGCGGCTTTTCGAGGCGGCGCTGTGGAACGGGGGCGCGGAGGCGGGGCCCTGGGACGGGCCCGGCAACAGCGTGGAACTGTTTGTGGGGATCCTGGATCTTCTGGAGCCCTGAGCGCGAGGGGGCGCGTCGGGGGGACTGATGATTGATTAGTGATTCGTGAATATTGATTATTGGGGTGGGGGCGAGGGGGATTTTTTGGGGGAAGAATTGTGGTGGGGGGTTGACGAGTGGGCAGGCGGGGGGTATATTACTCACTTTTACCCGTTGGATGCAAGCAGGGTCTAAGGTATTGAGGTGGAAGGCAGATGCCGAAGCAGAAAACGCATAAAGGGCTGGCGAAGCGTGTGAAGGTGACGGCGAAGGGGAAGGTGAAGCACCACCGGGCGGGGAGCGGTCACCTGATGAGCAGCAAGAACGCCAAGCGTCGTCGTCGGCTGAGCAATCCGTCGGTCACGACGATCAAGACGGCGGAGACGATGAAGATCATGCTGGGCGCGAAGTAGGGACTACAGGCCGCCGGAAAGGCGGATTATAACTGCATACAGGCCCGCTTCTCGGCACCCATCAGCTGCCGCAGCCGGCCGGAAACGACCATTTTAAGGAAAAGCTGATATGCCTCGAGTACGCAAAGGCGCGGCACGTCGTCAGTCCAAGAAACGCATCCTCAAGTCGGTGAGCGGGCATCGCGGGCCGGCCGGACGTCAGATTCGTCTGGCCAAGGAAGCGGCCACGCGGGCGGAAGTGAACGCGAAGACCGATCGTCGGCGAAGGAAACGCGAGTTTCGCAATCTGTGGGTGATCCGTCTGAATGCGGCGTGTCGGGCTCGCGGGCTGCGCTACAGCGAGTTCATCAACGGCTGCAAGAAGGCCAATATCGAGCTGAATCGCAAGATGCTCAGCGAGATCGCCATCGCCGACCCCGAGGGGTTCGACAAGATTGCCGAGACGGTGAAGAGCGCGCTGGCCTGACGGTCGCGAAATACGAAGTCCGAAGTACGAAATCCGAAACAAATTCGAAACGCGCAAATCCGAAGGTCCGAAACGGGCGTTCGGCAGATCGCAGCGGGCGGTTTCGGGTTTGGGTTTTGCGGTCTTGTGCTGGCGGCTCTCTGGAGTGATTTGTAAGTGGAGGACTTCATCGAGTTCTACCCTCGACAAAACCGCTCGGGGCCCCAGAGGCCCAAATACCCCCCAGGTTGGCCCTAATTTGAGCCTCTGCCCAATCGGTTCTGCCGAGAGGATGGCGGCTGAAGTCATTGGTTTCAGAATGCAGGGGCGGGGATGCCTGACGGAGTGGAATGATGCTGGAGCAGTTCGAAGAGATCGGTCGCCAGGCGATGGCGGATCTGGAAGGGGTGAGGGACCTGAAGGGGCTGGAGGACTATCGGATCCAGTACCTGGGGCGGAAGGGTTCGGTGACGGACCTGCTGAGTCGGATCGGGTCGCTGCCGAAGGAGGAGAAGCCGAAGGCGGGGCAGCTTGCGAATCGGATCAAGAAGGAGGTGACGGCGGCGTTCGAGGCGAAGAAGGGGTCGCTGGAGGCGTTGGAGACGCCCAAGCGGAAGGTGGTGGACGTGACGCTGCCGGGGCGGGACGTGGCGATGGGCAAGCCTCACGTGATCACGCAGACGATCAGCGAGCTGCTGGATATTTTCGGGCGGATGGGGTTCGGGGTGGCGTATGGTCCGGAGGTGGAGGACGAGTGGCACAATTTTGTGGCGCTGAATATTCCGCCGGAGCATCCGGCTCGGGATCCGCTGGACAACTTCTACATCGAGGACAACGTGCTGCTGCGGAGCCAGACGTCGACGATCCAGATTCGGGTGATGGAGACGCAGAAGCCGCCGATTCGGGTGGTGGCGCCGGGGCGGGTGTATCGGCCCGACACGGTGGATGCGACGCACATGTACATGTTCCACCAGTTGGAGGCGCTCGTGGTCGATGAGGGCGTCAGCATGGTGGACCTGAAGACGACGATCGAGCAGTTTCTGCACGTGTTCATCGGGCCTGAGATCCAGTGGCGGTTTCGGCCCAGCTTCTTCCCGTTCACCGAGCCCAGCGCCGAGGTCGATCTGCTGCTGACCGACAAGGCGGGGAACGAGACGTGGGTGGAGATGGGCGGTTGCGGCATGGTCGACCCGAACGTGTTCGATGCGGTCGGGATCGACAGCGAGAAGTACACCGGCTGGGCGTTCGGGTTCGGGATCGAGCGACTGGCGATGCGGAAGTACGACATCGCCGACATCCGCTGGCTGTACGAGAATGACCTGCGGTTCTTGAACCAATTCTGACGCGTCCCGCGCGGGTGGTCCGCCCGCGGCGAATGGAATGTTGGAATGATGGAATCGTGGGACACCCCGTCGGGACAAGCCACCGTGCCTGCCCGCTTCTGTCGCTGTCTGGGTTGCGGTTTTGCCTTGACATATCCCCTTGGAAGAGCTACGCTTACAACAGAATAGTGTCTGTACAGGCTCTGACGAAGGAAGGCAAGGTATGCCGACCATCTCCATGTTCTACGGTATACTCGTAGCGATCTAGTACGAAGATACTGGCCGTCATCATAAGCCGCACATTCACGTACGCTACCAGGGGAAGAAAGCTTCCGTAGCGATTGAGGATGGCGCGGTGCTGGCTGGTGACTTCCCTCCGAAGCAATTGCGCATGGTACAGGTGTGGATCGATATCCACCGGGACGAACTGATGGCGGATTGGGAACTGGCTTTGGCTGGGGACGAGCCCTTTCGCATTGCGCCTCTGCAATAGATAGCGAGGTCTGGATGGAAGAATTGTTGGACGTCGTGCAAGTCGAGCCACAAGAGGATTGCACACTGTTGCTGGTTTTCGAGAACGGTCAGAGACGCCGCTTCGATATGAAACCGCTGCTGGACAAGAAGCCGTTCACGCAGTTGAAGAAGCTACCGCTGTTTATGAAGGCGAGCGTGGCCTATGGCACCGTGGTCTGGCCGGGGAACATTGACATTGCCCCCGAGACCCTGTGGGACCGCTCCGAGCCTGCGTAGTGCCCCCGGACGGGCTTGGCGCGCGTGCAAGCTCGCCGCTGGAGGTTGTCGGATGTGAAGACGAAGAGCTTTGATTGCGTTCGGACGGAGCGGCAGGGGACCGAGCAGGTGATGAAGCGACGGGAGGGAAAGACCGTCGCGGAACAGCTCGAATACTGGGAGAAAGGGACGGAAGAACTCAGGAAGCGCCAGCGGGACCTGCGGGATCAGAAATCCCGTTCCCGGTGAGGCCCATGACGAATTCTCAGGAGAGCAAGATGCTGTCCAGGGTTCGGCGGTGGCGTGAGAGGGCGTATGAGGCCGACCAGAGTAAGCCGTCAGCCGAGCAGGCAGAAGAGATGGATGAACTCGCTCGCAAGCTGGGGCTGCCGATGGCTCCGTCACACAAAAAGGGTGGCTGTTCATTCCGTGGTGTGTCGATGTTTATTGATGTGTATCGCTGCGATTGTGATGGAGGTTTGAAGGTATGGCCAATGAGATCTGCACTTTGTGTGGACGAGAAGGAAGCGATCTCAACCACGAGGCGGTCGAAGAGTTGATCGTCGAACAGTATTTCGAATTGCCGGCCGTCACGTCTCATGGAACGTCCACGGCCAGAAACTGGCAGCTTCGACACCATCGTACTGTCCATACCTGTGTTTGCGAGCAGTGCGCCGAGCGGGAGAAGGCGCACGCAACGCGTAGGGGACCTCGCAACATCATTATTTGCGGGGCGTTGACCGTGCTGTTGTTAGCATTGATTGTGTATCTGTTCTCCCATAACGCGAACCGGCAGTATGACCTGGTTCTCATCGGTTTGGTCTTTCCCGTCGGCGGTGTTGCCTTCATTGCCAACATGGTTTGCATCGGGCAAGCGTTGTACCTTCGCAGGATGAAGAATGTCTACAGTCAATTGCATATGACCGCCCGCAAGAAAGTGGGTGTTTGCGATGAACCGGTCCCGATAGATTTCGACCCCCCGGTCACCGTGGGCGCTTCCTTTTATGTCACGCCGGAGGGATGGCAGGAGATCGCTGAAAAGGACGGAAAAGGAACCTGGCAGAAGAGACAGACTTAGCGACGTGAGAGCCTAGGGGCAGGGATAGGGCACGTCGCCTTACCCTCTACCCTGTCTCTGGCTCAATGCGAAAACTCCCAGGTGCCTGCGGGGGAGTGCGGGAGAGGGACGGTCACCTATTTCTCTCCTTCTCACCTCGGAATTAGCCCCTTTCACGGCCTTACATCCACTCCGTGTTGGGTGTTTGGCCCGCGAGTTGTGTCTCTGCTGCATATCCAAAGGTGCCGCGTCGTAGTCCCAGTGACGGTATTGTCGTCGGGCGGAGTGACAAAGACAAGGGGGAAATGGGTGAAAAATGCGGGGGAGCGGAGAGTTTGGGATTGGTGGTTGATTGTTGATTATTGAGAGCGGGGGCAGGGTTGTCTCGATCGCGGGGGAAGGGCGGCCCAGGGATTGTAGAGGTCATTACCTCAAGAAGAACAAGGGCAGCCATAAACGGGTGGCTGTTCCGTCCCAGACCGCCCCGGGTTTTGGCTTGAACGACGTTTCTTCCGCGCGCACAATACAGGTCTTCGTTATGCACTCGGAGATCTTATCATTTATCAGCAGTGAGGAAGGAAGAGTATTGATGAAGCGTCGGACTTTTCTTGCGGCGGCGGCGGCGATGCCGGTGGTGCTGCCACGGGTCGTTTTCGGAGCGAACCAGAAGCTGAACATCGCCTTTATCGGTATGGGCGGGCAGATCCAAGGGCACGTGAGCACGGCCCTGCAATTGGGGCACAACGTGGTGGCGTTCTGCGATGTGGACGGCAGGCACATTGCCCGCTCGCAGGCCAGGCACGCAGAGAAAGCGGGCCAGGTGAAGGCGTACAGGGACTATCGGCAGTTGCTCGAGAAGGAGAAGGGGCTCGATGCGGTGGTGGTCGCGACGCCGGACCATTGGCATGCGGCGATCTGTACCGCGGCGATCCAGGCGGGGCTGCATGTGTATTGCGAGAAACCGCTGACGCGTACCCTTGCGGAGTCGCGCGCACTGCGTGAGCTGTCCCGCCAGTCGACGGTGATCACGCAGACGGGGAACCAGGGCAGTGCCTCATCCAATCTGCGTCGGAGTATCGAGCTGATTCAGGCGGGCCTGTTCGGGGACGTTTACAGCGTGCACGTCTGGCACCCGGGCCACGGATGGCCCTGTGGCGTTCCGCGTCCGGCGGGCTCGGATGCGGTGCCGGAGGGTCTCAACTGGGATTTCTGGTGCGGTCCATCGCCGCTGCGTCCCTACAAGGCGGAGATCTACCACCCGGCCACGTGGCGCGGCTGGTACGATTTTGGCAACGGCTCGATCGGCGATTTCTGCTGCCATTCCTTCAACATGCCGGTCCGGGCACTGAAGCTTGGATACCCGTCGCGGGTCGAGATCAGCGACGTAAAAGGGGCGGGGATGGAGAGCTACGCGCGGGCCGTGACCCACACGTTCCATTTTCCTGCGGAGGGGGAACGCGCGGCGGTGAATCTGATTTATTACACCGGGGGCGAGAGCATGCCTCCCACGCGGCTTACGGATCAGCTCGTCGAGACGTTCGGCAGTATTCCGCGGGTGGGGGCGATCGTCGAGGCCGAGCATGGTCTGCTCTCGGCGGGGTTGTGGAATAGCCAGTGCTATATCAAGATGAACGGCGACAAGAAGTTTGTCGGCCACGAGAAGCATCCCGACGCGGCTAGAGTGTCACAAAGCATCCAGCGTGCCGCCGGCCACTTTCAGGAATGGACCGGCGCGATTCTCGGCACGGGGACCACGTTTTCGCCTTTCGAGTTCGGAGGGCACCTGACCGAGATCGGCCTGTCGGGCTCGGTGGCCCTGCAGTTGCAGCGCAACCTGGACTGGGACGGCGCGGCGATGAAGGCGAAAGGTGTGCCGGAAGCCGACGCGCTGGTGCGCCCCCCCAGGCGTACCCGGTGGCTGTAGGCACGACGCGCAGCCGAGGACGGGAGAGAATGCGGGCGGTGCCTACGTTGGAACTAGCGGGCCAGGAGCTCGAGAAGGGGGTGGGAGTCGGGCTGGTCGGGGAGGGGTTCGAGACGGAGGGAGGCGAGGTAGTCGGGCCAGGGGAGGTCGCCCTGGAGGGCGCGGACGGTAAGGGCGAGGTCGCCTCGGATGGCGAGCATGGGGTGGGTATGCTGGACGCCGACGACGATGACTTCGCCCGTCTTCTCGAAGCCTGCGACGGTGGAGAGGATCGTGGCGGTCTTGGTGACCATTTCGCGGCTCGCCAGTTTGCTCTGGAGGGTAAAGGCGACGAGGAGGCGGTGGGGTTCGAGGCGGTGGACGATGGCTTCGGGAAGGCCGATGACGTGGAGGGCGGTCTGGATCCGGTCGACGGGGCGGTCGATGTCGGCGGTGCGCAGGGCGGCCATGGCCTGGCGGGTATGCCGGTCGAAGGTGGATCGGGTGGTGTTGGGCTCCGTGGAGGGCGCTGCGGGCAGCGCCGCGGCGGTCTGTGCGGGGGGTTGAGCGGGCGGGGTGTTGGCGTCGGATCGGGCGGGGACGTCTTTGGGTTTGCATCCGGCCAAGAGCAGGGGGACGGTCATCGAGACGATATACGCGCGGCAGAGTACCTTCATAACATTCCTTCTGTGAAGCGTTAGTTCTTGTAGGATCCCTTGGCTTTGACGGCGATGGTCTGGGTGGCGTCGAGCTGTTGCGTGTCGGCCTGGTAGACCTCCATGTCGTATTTGCCCAGGAGGCCGAGGGCGTAGGGTCGGGAGGTGACCAGGAAGACGTAGTCGTAGGGATTGCCGAGGTCGTCGTAGGGGACCCAGGCTTCGGTCTGGTGGCCATCGGGGCCTTCGATGTAGATCTGTTTCCAGAAGTAGATGTCGATCCGTTCGGCTTGGCCCTGGACGGCGACGTTGAGGGCGCGGAGGCCTTGGTCGGTTTCGGCGCTGTGGTGGCGGATGGCCTTGTTGGGTCCGAAGTTGAGGTGGTGGACGGAGACTTCCTCGTTGGGGCCCAGGACGGCTTTGGAGGTCACGTTGGATCCGACGTGCAGGGTCTTGGCTCCGATCTGGAGATAGACGCCGGCGGCCTCGTACATTCCGCCGACGGATTTGGCGACGAGGGCGGCGACCCTGGCGCTGAGGTAGGCCATGGCGGCGTCTTCGCCAGCGGTTTCGTTGAGCTGCCTGGTGGTTTGGACAATGTCGCGGATTTCGAATACGGTCTCGGCTCCGTCGATCACGGCGGTGATGCGGGCGGACTCGTCGAGATACTTGATGACGTCCTGGGCGGACTGACGGCTCTCCTTCAATCCCTGGAGGATGTTGTCGCAGAGTTGGCGCACCTCCGGGCTCTCCGGGGCTGCCTCATCGCCCGAGAGAATGTCGTTGACGTCTTCGGTCAATTGCTCTTCGGCAACCAGGGGCTCGTCCTCCGGCACGGCATGGTCACCATCCTGGGCCTGGGCGGGCGGAGTCTGCTCGTCGTGAAGATAGGCTTCCATGTGTTCGGCGACTTCCCGGGCGAGCTGGATCTGGGCATCCTGCTTTTCGCGGGTGGCTTCGGCGAGGGCCTGTTCGGTGGCACGCTGGCGGGCCGACGGCAGGACGGTTTCGGTGGGCAGGTCGAGGCCGTGGGCGGTCAGGGTGAGATAGAGGTTGAGCTTCTCGTCGTCGATGAGGTCGGTTTCGATGGCGTTGAAGGGGGTCTGGTCGGGTCGGGACCAGAGGCGGCGTCGCAGGGTGGCGATGTGGCGGCGCAGTTCCCAGATTCGCGCGGCGGCCCGGTCTTTCTCGGCGCGAGATTCCTGTGCGCTTTGGCGCGCCTGGGCCAGGCGGTCGGCGGGGTCCTGGGGCGGGGCGATGACACTGGGTTGATACATTTCGCCTCGGGCGACCAAGGCCTCGAAGAGGGGGATCCAGCGGTCGGTCATGTTGTGGATCTGTCGGTCGGCGACGCGGTAGTTGCGGTATTCCTCGGCGAGCTCCTGCTGTTTGAGGTCGATGCGTCGGCGCAGAAGATCGGCTTGGTCGCTGCGCGGCGGGCCGATGGGGCCGATGTCGAGGTGGAGGCCGGAGATTGCGGAATCTGTGGCGGACTGGGCGATCCGGTCGTCGGCCTCGGAGTTTTCGAGGGCATCGCGGCCGGCCTGATTGGCATCGACGTCTTGCTCGGGCGGATGGAGCGTCCGTTCGAGGCCCTGCATCTGTCGATCCATCCAGTCGGAGCGCTCCGGCGTCTCCTGCGCGGTGAGCGGGACGGTCGTTGCGGTCAGAATGACGAATGAAATGAGGCAAGCGAGCGGTCGTGTCACGATGTACCTTTGCATGGATGAATTCGCGTGTGTGTTCAGCGGGTGACGTTGCGTCGCAGCGGCACGCGTTCCCGAGGGCGGGGTTCGGAGAGGGTGGTTTCTCGGAGGGCCCATCCGGTGGTGTCCCACAGGTGGGCGGCCTGGTCCTGGGTGCCGTGGTGGGTGAGTGTGCCCAAGGGGGTTTGCAGGTGTTGGCCGGGTGTGCCTTCGACCTCCTGGTTGTCGTGCAGGAGGACGCCGTGGCGGCCTTCGCTGCGTGTCCCTTTCTGCGTGTGATAGATGAGCAGGGCCCAGCCTTTCTCCTGGAGGATCTCGTCGGGCTGGCCGTAGCGGGGCGGGGGTGTCACCGTCTGAGAGGTGCATCCGACGAGAAGAGTCACAAGCAACCAAGCGGGCCACATACGATTCATGCCGATCTCCTGATTCATGTTTCATGGGCGATGTCGTTTCCGTTTTATCACGCACGCGGAGAAATTCAAGGTGTGCGACGTGTTTTTCCGAGGGCGGGGCGGACTCTTGGTGATTGATTATTGAATATTGATGATTGATTATTGGGGGTGCGTATGTGTGGGGCTTCTGGCGGCGCGGAGGGCCTTGCAGGCTTCGGGGGGCAGGTGCCTGCCGGTCAGTGGGGGAGTTCGTTTGGGAAGTTGAGGTAGGCGAAGGGGCCGGCGAGTTCGTAGGCTTTTCGGTCGCGGGCTTTAGCGGCTTCGATTTCGTCTTCGAAGAGTCCGACGTAGATGGTCTTGCCGTTATATCCGACGGTGGCCATCCACTTATCGCCCTGGGGGCAGACGCCACGGAACTGGGAGCGGCCGGCGTGCCAGTAGCGGTTCTGGAGGTTCTGGAGTCGGGTGCAGTTGCGGAGGTTGTCTTCGCGGTTGTCGAGTCCGTTGCGGTTGATGTGGTCGACGACGAGTCCGGGCGGGGTCTTCATGATCTCGCGGTGCATGAAGATCTTGCGGCCGTGAGAGCCTCGGACGGCGTACTGGGCTTTGCCGGCGCCGGTGTCGTGGAGGGACCATTTGTATTGGGTGAGCCAGTCGTAGTTTTTGGCGTCGACGAGGGCGTGGAAGCCTCGGGTGAGGGGGATGTAGCGGACGTCGTCGGCGGGGGGCTGGGGGGCCTGGTCGGCGGTGCGGGGCCTGGGGCGGAAGTTTCGGCAGACGCGGCCGATGGGGACGGTGCGCCACTGGCCGGGCGAATCGGGCTGGTTGGCACACATGCCGAGGACGGGCAGGCCTGAATGGAGGGTGCGGAACCACAGGTGCAGGTTGGTGTGGCAGAAGAGGCAATCGTGGCAATTGCGGGGGCGGGGCGTCAGTTTAGTCGGGCTGGTTTCGGTCGACATGGGCGGGTCCTCCGTATTTAATTCATGCTCGCTATACATGCTTATTGTGTTCACTTAGCATCATACATACTTTGCTGTTGTGGTCAATGAAAATCTCAGAATGGCATGAGATTTTCTTGTCGGCGGCAGCGGTTGGGGTCGGTGTGGTGGGCGGTGTCGGTGTTTGGCGGGGGGCGATGGACACGTGGGGATTGACTTTTTCGCGGGCAGATCCCTCGACTGCGCTTCGCTGCGCTCGGGATGACAAACGGCGGGGGGAGGCGAGCGGCAGGTCGGTTATGGTGCGTGGGGGAGATTCCTTCGGCAGGCTCAGGACGGGCTCTTCGCTAGCGCTCAGGATGACAAAGGGCACAGGGTGGGGGTGGGATGACAGGAGGGGGAGTGGCGTGCGGGCGGGAGGACGAGGCATGCCTCGCCCCTACCTACAGTGACGGCAGTTAGGAGCACAGGGCGTGGCAGATCGATATTCTTGCGGACCATCGTGGTCCGGCCGCCGGCGAACTCCGGATGGCAGGAGGGGGTGAGGCGGGCGGTGGGGACAATCTTGTGGCTTCGCCATGGAAGGCGGGTAAGATGGGTGTTGGTGGAGGTTCTGTTTTGCGTTACTGGATTCGATCATGGGGAGTTTCGAAGTGAAGCTGCGATTGCTGGTACGTTTCGTCGGTTGGTATGGTGTGTTGGCGATGCCTCTCTGTGCGGGGGCGGGGGAGGTGGCGCGGCCGGGGTTGGTTCGAGAGGTCCTGGATGGGCAGCGGCAGGAGGCGCGGGCCTCGTGGTGGGGGTTCGATCCCTGCGACTCGACGGAGTTTCTGGAGGCGGCGATCCATTCGAGGGTCCCGAGGCTGGTGATCGACCGGCAGGCGTCGGCGTGGGTGACGCGGCCGCTGCGCGGCGTGAGCGAGCAGGAGATCGTCTTTGAGACGGGGACGGAACTGGTGGCGCTGAAAGGGGCGTTCCAGGCGAAGGGGGACTGCCTGCTGTCGTTTCGGGAATGTCACGATGTCACTGTGCGGGGCGAAGCGGGGGCGGGGACGGGCACGGTGCGCCTTCGCATGCAGAAGAGCGACTACCAATCCGATGCGTATGCGAAGTCGGAATGGCGGCATGGGCTGGTTTTCTCCGGCTGTCGGGACGTGGTGGTTCAGGACCTGGTCATCGAACAGACGGGAGGGGACGGCATCTACCTGGGGGCTTCGGCGCAGACGGGTCCGAATCGGAACGTGGTGATTCGGCGTGTAGACTGCCACGGCAACCATCGGCAGGGGATCAGCGTGATCAGCGCCGAGAACCTGCTGATCGAAGACTGTCTGTTGCGGCAGACGGCGGGGACGGCGCCGCAGGCGGGTATCGATTTCGAGCCGAACCGTTGGACGGATGTGTTGGTGCATTGCGTCGTGCGCCGCTGCGTGGCGGAGGGCAACGGGGGGACCGGCTATCAGATTTGTCCGCAGTATCTGAGCAGCCGATCGAAGCCAATGAGCATCTACCTGGAGGATTGCGTCAGTCGCAACAACAAGCAGCATGGCATTCACATGTGCACCGCGCAGCAGGATGCGCCGGGGGGGCTGCTGCGGATCACTCGTTTCGTTTCGGAGAACGACGGCATGGCGGGCCTGTCCAGCCAGTTCAATCCCTGGGATGCGGTGCGCATCGAGGTGATCGATTCGGTGTTGCGCGACTGCGCCCGGCAGGACTCGTTTTTCCCGCCGATCTTCGTGCAAGGCGTTCACTCCGACGAGCGCCCGGGGGGAAACATCCATTTCACGCGGGTGGTCGTCAAAGACGACATCGATCGCCCGTTCTTCCGGATCAGCGACTCGAAGGGGAATGGGTTGAAAGACGTGACCGGCCAGATCACCCTGGAGCGAAACGGGCAAATGCAAACCATCGTCGTCGACGACGCCTGGCTGGCAGAAATCGGGGGCGGTGGTGCCAGGCCATAGGCAGGTCGCAGAGGGGTGCAGAGGGCGGGGGGCCAGAGACCATGCTGCGGGTTTTGTGAAAACCGGGGGTGTGGGGCGGACGTAGGAATGGATAGTTGTGGACCGTGGGCTTGGTGTCTGGGGTCGGATGCGGACGCCGGAGGCCTGTTGCGATGGGGACCAAGATGGTTGCAGGGAGGTGTCCGATGGAGATCACGGATTATCTGGATCGATCGGGGGTGTCGTACAAGATCTCGGAGCACCGTCCGGTGTTCAGCGCGCAGCGGCTGGCGCAGATCGAGCACGAGCCAGGGCGGTATGTGGCCAAGCCGGTGATTGTGAAGGCAGACGGACGGTTTCTGATGTGCGTGCTTCCGGCGGATGCGAAGATCGACCTGGAGACGCTCAAGGGGCAGCTGGGCGCGGAGTCGATGGAACTGGCGAGCGAGGAGGAGATTTCCCGATTGTTTCCCGACTGCGAGATCGGGGCGGAGCCTCCGTTCGGGAATCTGTTCAATCTGGACACGGTGATGGACAAGTCGCTGGCCAACGACGACCACATCCTGTTCCGGGGGGGCAGTCATACGCGGGCGGTCCGGCTGGGGATGTCGGACTACCGGCAGCTCGTGCACCCGCGCGTGCTGGAGTTGTCGCGGCACTGATGTGCTGAGGCGTCCGTTCTTGCGGCAGGGGTTCCCGGCAGGACGCCGACTCCCTGGGTGGTGCGGGCGGTACGACCGTGTTTGCGATCGGGTTTTGCGAGATACTGTCTGCCGGTACGGATGGACGGTTGGCGAGGGCAAATTCGAAACTCGAAACAAATTCAAAGCACGAAATCCAAATGCTGCGAATGGATCCCGGTTCGCATGGGAATGGTCGCGCTGCGTGCACCAGGGCCCATGTTTGGGGGTTGGGTTTCAGGGCATCGGGGTAGGTTTGGGACTTCGTTCGCTGTAGACGGATCGATATTCGTGCTTCTACCGCGTGTCCGAGGGAGCAGCGCAGAAATGGTCATGCAGTTTGCGTGAAGACATCGTGGCGGTCGTGTGGCAGCCTCAAAGCTTGTCCTGAGCGAAGTCGAACGGAGCGAAGCCTTGGGGATGGCAGGGGAGGCCAGCGCTTTGAGCCATCCCCAAGCCTGCGCTTGGCTCCGGCTTGAGGCTGCCACCCCGGGACGTCATCGCCTGGAGAACACCGATCCCCCAATATCTTCACAGACACCACGGTGCGGCGGAGGGGAGATGTGTGTTGACGGGGGTGAGGGTGCGAGGGTATAGTGGTGTGCGTCTACTTGCCTTGAGGCCCGGGGGGGGTGGAGGTGGAGACGTGTTGAGTTCATTCATCGGGTCCGGCGGTGTTTTCCGCTCGGGGCGGGAGCGAATCCCTTTCGTTGGCATTTCTGGCAGAGTCGGTCGGTGTGGAGGGTAGAGCTATGCGCGGACGAAATCGTGTTCGATTCGGGGCAGCGTTGTGTGTCGTGGTGCTGGGCGGTGCGTCGCTGGGGTGGGGAGCGACCTTCAGCGGGCGGGTGTATGAGGGGTCGGTGGGCGACGAGAGCCAGCCATTGTCGGGGGTGGGGCTGTGTCTGGAAGGGGCGAGCGAGGCGGGCGGGCCTCGCGCGCAGATCGACTCGACGAGCACGGACGGGAGCGGCTGGTACGGGCTGTCGGGCGAGGGGTATGAATACTACTGGATCGTGGCGACGGGCAAGGCGGGGTACGTGTTCGAGGGCTCGTCGAGCGTGGGGGGCAGCGCGTCGGGGGCGGAGATCGCGTACGATACGCTGCGTGCGCCGCTGAGCGAGCAGACGCTGACGGGCAATCGGTTCTGGTACCAGGCAGAAGGGCAGAGTCCTCCGCCGGCATCGGAGAACCATCCGCCGACGGCGGGCGATGATGCAGCGAGTACGGGAGAGAACGTGGCGGCAGACATCGACGTGCTGGCCAACGACAGCGATCCGGACGGGGACGCTCTGCACGTCAACAGCGCAACCGATCCGGCGCACGGGACGACGGTGAACCACGGGACGCACGTGACCTACACGCCGGATGTGGGGTTCACCGGTACGGATACGTTCGATTACACCGCAGGAGACGGCAAGGGCGGGACGGATACGGCGACTGTGACGGTTACCGTCGCCCCCGATCAGAATGGCCCATCGGGCGTGGGGATTCTGAATGGGTACAAGCGCGACGCGGCGAGCGGGCAGGGGCTGGCCAACTGGCGCATCTACGTCGATCTCAATCAGAACGGGCAGTGGGACGGCGGGGAACCCAGCGATCTGACGGACGGGAACGGGTATTATGAGATCGGTGGCCTGGCTGCGGGACAGTACAGCGTATGCGAGGTGATGCAGGCGGGCTGGCAGGGTGATTCTCCCTGTGTCAGCGTGACGATCGTGGAAGGGGTCATTACCACACAGGACTTTCACAACCGGAGGATCGAGCCGACGGAGTCTCAGTATGACTACGGTGATGCTCCGGCGTCCTACGGGCTTGCCTGGCATACGGTCCAGGCGGGGCTGTCGATCGGCGTGGCGGTAGATGTCGATGCGGCGGCCCAGACCTCTGCGGCTGCTGACGGCGACGATACCGATGGTTCCGACGACGAGGACGGCATGACTCTGAGTGCCGGCCTGGCCGCCGGCAAGACCGTCGAGATCTGCCTGCTTCTGCCCAACGGCGATGCGCTGGCCAAGGACGTTGCAGTGGCGGGATGGATCGACTTCGACGGGGATGGTCATTGGAACGCTTCCGCCGAGCAGATTTTCATCCGTGCCGTGCACCTTCCGGCCAAGGGCTATGTGAAGGAGTGCGTCCAGGTCACGGTGCCCCAGAACGCCAAGGCGGGTACGACGTTTGCGCGATTCCGCCTGTTCGGCGACACCGGTGGACCCGGTGTGGCGTTTGCGGCGCTGCCGACGGGCGACGGCGGGATCGGCGAGGTAGAGGACTATGTGCTCTACATCCTCTCGGATGGCCCGGGTGACGGGCGGGACTACGGGGATGCGCCGCTGCCTTATCCGGAAGCGAGCCACGCGCTGGGCGGGCCCTATCTGGGGCCGCTGGGCGATGTACCCGACGGGGAAACGGGCATGCAGCGGGATGCGCAGGCCGGCGGCGACGACGGGGATGCGAACGGCGACGACGAGAACGGGTTGCTGTCGATCAACCTGGTGAAGACGGCGGGGCAGTGGAGCTTGTGGGATGTCAAAGGGGGATTCGGCACATCGAGCGACGCCAGGTTCGGGATCTGGATCGATTTCAATCGGGACGGGGATTGGGACGACGCGGGGGAACTGGTTTCGACGTTCGGGTTCTGCGGTTTCGGGACCGGTCCGCAGGACTGGTACCGGGTGACGGGTTCGTTCCCATTGCCGGAGGGGGCGTCGGTGGGAACGACGTACGTTCGCGTGCGGGTGTATGACAGTTGCGGGGCGTCGGTTTCCGCTGGCGGCGCGGGCGGTCCGGGGGAGGTGGAAGACTACGCGGTGGAGATCCAGGGGAGCGGGCCAGGCGTGCCTGCGGGCGGGATTGTCCACGGGTACAAATGGAACGATATCAACGGCAACGGGCTGTGGGATATTGTGACGCCCAACGAGCCAGCGCTGGCGGGCTGGACGATCTGGCTGGATACGAACCAGAACGGGACGTACGATGGCGGCGATATGACGACCACGACGGACGCGCAGGGGCACTTCCGATTCACGGGCGTCCCGGCGGGGACCTTCGCGCTGGGCGAGCAGGTCGTGGCGGGCTGGACGCAGACGACACCTGGGGGGACGGGCACGTATGCGGTGACGGTGCAGCCGGGGCAGGCGAGCTTTCCGCAGATGTTCGGCAATCGGCAGTCGGGCGGGCCGGGGGCGACGCAGGCGTTCGACTGGGGCGATGCACCCGATCCCGGCTATCCGACGCGGAACGCTTCGAACGGGGCGCGGCACGCCATCGTGGCGGGGATGTTCCTGGGGGGCGGTGTGGATGGGGAGACGGATGGCCAGCCAGGGCCCGATGCGCTGGGGGACGATCTGGCGGGCGACGACGAGGATGGCGTCTACTTCCTGGGGCCTTTGATGCCGGGGGCGCCGGCGGAGATGGAAGTGGTGGCGTCGGCGGCGGGGAAGGTCGACGCCTGGATCGACTTCGATGCGGACGGGAACTGGACGCAAGGTTCGGATCGAATCTTACAGGGGACGTCGGTGGCGCCGGGCTCAAACCTGCTGACGTTCTCCGTGCCGGCGGGGGCCAGGCGCGGCGAAGCCACCTGTGCGCGGGTGCGATTCAGCAGTCAAGGGGGGCTATCGCCCGGCGGGGGCGCCCAGGATGGCGAGGTGGAGGACTATCGTATCGTGTTGGGGCCGGAAGGTCCGGGCATGGCGGGCGGAGGCGACAGGGCCCATGTGAAATGGTCGCAGCCAGCGGTGGAGATCGATCCGCACCTGGAGGCGCCGGTGATACTGTGCGGGTGGAATGAGTCGGCGCGGTCGACCCAGCAGGGCGGGCAGCGCAGGCAGTGGCGGATGGATGCGGACGACTTCCGCTGCCTGGGGCCGGTTCCGGTGACGCGGATCCGGTGGTGGGGTGGCTACAAGGGGTGGGATTCGCCCGAGCCTCCGGCGTCGCAGCCAGTGGCGTGGCATATCGGATTCTGGGCGAACGAGGTGGAAGGGCTTTCGGCGGAGGCGTTGTATCCGGAGCGCCTGGTGTGGTCGCTGGAGGTTGCGGACGATCGCGTGGGTCGGGAGGCGGTGGCGGTGGACGATGACCCGAGCGGGTTTGGCGAGGCGTGCTTCGTCTGCGATTTGCGGCTGGAGCCCGAGGAGTGGTTCCATCAGGCGGAGTTCGCGAGCAACGACAGGGTCTTCTGGATCAGCATCACGGCGATCTATCCTGCGGATGCGGAGCCGATGAACATGTGGGGCTGGAGGACGCGGCCTCCTCTGTGGGGTGGGGCGGCGGTGATGCCGGCGATTATGGGCGAGGAGCCGACGTACGAGGAGCGTCTGTTTCCGGGGCGGATCATCACGATCGAGAGCACGCGGATGTGCGGGGTGAACCAGACGTGCGACTTGTGCTTCGAACTGTTCACGGAAGCGCCGTGGATGGCGTGGGACCAGCCGTTTGCGGGGGTGCGGGATTGGCGCTGGTATGCGGACGAGATGTCGGAGGCGCTGGAGGTCGAGGGCGGAGAGGTGCTGATGCTGCGGCAGGCAGCGGACGAGTGGGTGTGTCGAGGGCGGGGGCCGATCGTTGCGGCCAGTTGGTGGGGCTCATATCTCGACTATGGATATGAGAGCTGTGGCTGCGACGAGGGAGCGGCGCCCAGGCGGCCTGATTATTTCCTGCTGTCGATATGGAGCAGTGCGGAGGCCAACGATCTCGAACCTTACGAGCATCCGGGCGAGAAGGTGTGGGAATATGCGGCGTATGATTACGACGAGGTGCTCGTGGGGCACGATGGGAACCCGGCGGGCGAGCCCAATGAGCCCGTCTTCCGTTACGCGGTGCGGTTGCCCGAGGAGGCGTGGCTGCGACCGACGGCGGCGGACACGGTGTACTGGTTCAGCGTGGTTCCGGTGTTCCGGGAGTCGGGCGGAGACGTGCCTTACCGGTGGGGGTGGACGACCCATCCTCACGAGTCCGGCAGTGGGGCGGTGCTGATGGACTATCGACTGCGGATGGTGCCGCAGTGGCAGCGCGTTCGCGACGGGGCCGGGGAGCCGGCGGGCCTGTCGTTCACGTTGTTCACGACAGCGGAATAGGGGCGCGACGCCGCGTCCCATGGCGAGCGAAGGCGACGCAAGCGCTGCTAACGGACGGAGGCGTCTTCGGGGAGTCCGAGCTGCTTGTAGAGGTTCCGTCGGCCGGCCTTGTCGCCTTCCATGGTGGCGCGGGCATAGTCGGCGACCTCGCGGGCCTTTTCGCGTGGGACGCAGATGACGCCATCGCCGTCGGCGACGATGACGTCCCCGGGTCGGACGAGGACGCCGCCGCACTCGATCGGGCGGTTGACGGATTCGATCTCGTTGCGTCCGGGGCGGATGCCTCGGCTGACGTGACGGAAGTACAGCGGGACCTGTTGGGTGGCGACCTCATCCGTATCCCGGGCGCCGGCATCGGTGACGACCCCGACCATGCCGCGCAGCTTCCAGCCCATGATGTTGTTCGAGCCGATGGTGCCGACGTCGGAGTCCTGGGCGTCATCGATGACCAGGGCGGTGCCTTCGCGGATCAGCGGGACGAACGGCTCGGGGGTGATTTCGTTGTAGGTTTTGCCGACCCAGGCGTCGAAGGCTTCGGTGTCCATGGCGGGGGCGGGGGGATCGTTGGTCGGGACGTAGCGGGCGGTGACGGCGATGCCGATGAAGCGGTGTTTGTATTGCTTCGTGTCTTTCCAGGCGGGGTGGATCTCGTGGGACATGAGGCCCACGCCGGCGAGGCCCACCTTGTCCATTCCGTCGGAGACGTCGGCGACGCGGAGGCCTTCGAAACGTTGGAGCAATTCCTGATCCTGCTGTTCGCTGAAGACCTCGGTGTCGATGAAGTTCTTTCCGCTGCGAAGTTCGGCGACCTCGGCGCTGCGGGTGGACTGGGCCATGGCGCGGTCCAGGTCGCCCGTGAGCAGGAGCGAGGAGCCGAGTGCGAGTGCGGCGATGAGGATCAATGTGATGGTTGTCCTGGTTGGCGGGTTTTGTGCGGTCATGTCGGCCTCCTTTGTGATTGCGGATCTCTATCTATCAGCAACTCCGGAGAAAACACTATAGGATGCAGCGGGGGATGGCAAGTTCAAAGAGAAGGGCGAGGCATGCCTCGCCCCTACCGAGGCGGGGGGGGCAACCGGGCGGATGACTGTTCTTTCGAGGGGGCTTTGCGATACGCTGATTGGCGAGTTGACCTGGCCATCGGGGCAAATTCGAAATCCGAAGCACGAAATCCGAAACAGATCAAAAGCACGAAATTCAAAGGTTTACATCGGCACGGTATGCGCAGAGACAGGCGCGTTGGAGGCAGTCCTGGGCGGGAGACGTAAGGGTAGGAAGGAAGAAGCGCTTCGGAGTTGTGACGAACGGCGAGGCGCTTCTTCTGTGGTCTGGACCGTTTACATGATGGGTTCGTAGGAGAATTTTTGTCCTCCGATGGAGGCTTCGTACATGAGTCCGGCTTCGCTCATGGTGAAGACGGCGACGCCCTCGTCGTACTTGGCGTTGGCGGCGGCGCCGGATTTGAGGGCGACGGCGGAGGCCTGGGCGGCGAAGGCGAAGTTGCCCGACTTAAACTTTTCGAGGGCGTCCTGGGTTTCGAAGAAGATGATTTCGGTGTAGCTCTGTCCGCCGAGGGCCAGTCCGATGCTGGCCTGTGTGAGGGTGCAATAGCCGGTGAGCACGCCGGCTTCATAGAGCTGGCCACGACCGTAGGCGCCGCCGACGCCAATGGCGCCCTTGCCGACCTTGGGGAAGACGGCGTAGCCGACGGAGGTGTCGAAGAACCTTTCGAGGCCGGGATCTTCCTGGCGGGCGTCGGTGATGGCCTCCTGGACGTTCTCGGTCAGTTCCATGCGGTCGGAGGTGGATTCGGGTGTGGTGGAGCATCCGACGAGGCATACGCCGAGCAGCGCCATGCAGGGCAACGTCATTCTTCTCATGGTGTTCTCCTTATGTCACGGTCTTTTGTTTTTCCTACGGTCACCCTAGTAGCAGCGGGAGGGGGAAGCGGATAGGGTAATTGCTCGATCTGGATAGGGAAGAGCCTCATCCGCGGTGACGCGGGGGGAACGAAGCGACGAAAGAAGAAGGACCGCAGAAGGGGATAACGAGAAAGAAGAGGTCTCCCAGGGGACACAGACGACCAGGAAAAAAAAGGCCCCTGCCGGTTCAGCGCGAGAGTATTCCCGTACGTAGGTGGGTGTGTTTGAAATACCTGCCTGCTGTGTCGCGCAGGGGCGCGAACTCCACTCCTAAACTGGTATCTGTCTGGGAGACCCGTGCGATTGTCAAAGATGCCGGCGACGTTCGGATTCACTTGACGCCTATTGCCTGAATATGTGCATCGGCAGGGGGGACGCGATGGCTTGAGGGTTTCCGGCGGTGGGTTGGGAGGCGGTTTCGGACGGACGGAAGGGGGAAAATCCTACCTGGCGGGGCGCGCGTTTGCACGAGGTGCCACGGTCGCCCAAGTCTGCCGGCGGGGGCGGATGTCCCTCGTCCCAGGCTGATCGGGTTTCCCGGCTTAAACCCGATAACAAGGGGCACAGCGAGACTGGCGACGCATATCGGACGCAAAAAAAACTTCACAATTCGGGCGTGCGGTTCTAGGATGCGCAGCGCGATACGATTGGGGTTGGCGCTTGGTCCGGGGCGCTGGTGATGGAGACGGGAGGGGCTGTGTTGCCCCGGTGGAATGTAGCGTCTTACGACGCCACTACGAGTGCGGTTGGTTGCCGCTGCCAGGGGGCGAAGGCGGATGGGTTGGCATGATGATTGAGATCAACGACAATGTGCGGATTGACGAGAGCGAGCTGTCGTTCCGGGCGTCGCGGAGCAGCGGTCCGGGGGGGCAGAACGTCAACAAGCTGAACACGCGGATGACGCTGTTGTTCGACGTGGCGGGATCGGCGAACCTGTCGGAGGATCAGAAGCGGCGGGTGCGGAGCGCGCTGTCGACGCGGATCGACAAGCAGGGGGTTCTGCGGGTGGTGTCGCAGCGGTTTCGGAGCCAGGAGGGGAACCGGCAGGCGGCGATCGAGCGGTTCGTGCAGTTGGTGGGCGAGGCGCTGGCGCCGCAGGTGGTGCGGAAGAAGACGAAGGTGCCGCGGGCGTCGCGGGAGCGGCGGCTGGCGGAGAAGAAGCATCGCAGTCGGATCAAGCAGCAGCGGAGTCGTCCCGATTGGGACGCGTAGGACGGGGTTTGATGTGAAGATGGGGCGCTGGGCGGGGCTAGGGCCTGCGGCGGACGCGGAGCCAGACGATGACCGCGGTGATGATGACGATGACCAGGACCTCCTTGGGGCCCATCAGGAACATGCTCAGCAGTACAGGGTTGTGGTCGTGTATCATTGGTTTCCGTCGTTTATGGGATCCGGTCTGAGCCGGGGTGTTGTTTCTTCGTATACGCGTATTAGACCACGAACGGGCGAGATTTTCCAGTGCGAAAGGACCGAAAATCGGTGTGCGGGTCGTGTATCGGCGGAGGTCGATGGATATCGCAATGACTGCGGATCAGGCCTGTACGCGGTCCGTGCGGAGATCCTTCGACTGCGCTTCGCTGCGCTCAGGAAGACAAAGGGGCGAGCGCGCATCGGGGCGGGGGAAGCGTACGGTTGCGCCCATTTTGATGCGTGGGTGAGGGCGTGGCGGGGCGTGCGATGGTGGAGGGGGCGAGCGAAGATGTTCGCCCTGCGGGAAAATCCGGCGGGTTAGAGGGGGAAGGGTAGATTAAAATGGCGGGGGGGGCGTCCTTCTCTATGAACCGACGTGGTAGAAGGCTGTTGGATCGAGGCGGAGATTGAGCGAGCGGCGTCTGATTCGACGATTGCGGCAGGGGGATACGGAGGCCTTGCGCGAGATTTACGTGGCCCACAAGGACCGTCTGCTGACGCTCGCGTATTCGCTGGTGCACGACATGAGTACGGCTGAGGACATTTTGCACGATGTATTCTTTTCGTTCGCGGGGGCGGCGGGGACGCTGAGGCTGCGGACGGGGCTGCGGCTCTCCGCGGGACTATTACCGACATCGATTCGGGCGAACCGCTCGAAGGGGTGCGGATTCGGTTGAACGGTCAGGGGTTGTACGAAACGACGACGGACAGCAACGGTCTCTATGTCTTCGACACCGTCGAGAAGGAAGGTTCATGTCGTATCCAGTTGCTTGCCCCCGAGCACGTGACGCTGGCGGATTGGGAACTGGAGGGCAACCTCCAGATGGTTGAGTTACGGCGGGGCCGTCCGTCCATCAGAGACTTCGCTCTATCCAGGGGGGCGGCGATTCTCGCGACGATCGTGAATGAAGGCGGGCAGCCGGTCCAGCGTGCGCGTATCTTCGCGGCGTATGTTTCCGATCAGATCGGCAGGGGACCGAAGCGGTCGATCCGTTCGAACGATGAGGGCATCGCTACGCTGGGCGGCCTGCGTAGCGATATATTGGGTGACGGTGGCTCATCCGGATTATGCGCTGGCGGGGCGGTCGGTGGTCCTGGAGAAAGCGGGACAGGTCGAGGCGGTCGAATTTGTCCTGGAGAAAGGGATCGACGTGGTCGGCGTCGCCACTTGTTCGGATGGGTTGCCGCCGGCGGGGTGGCGGATCGACGCCAAGCCCAAATGGTGGCACAGCGTTCATTCCCGGCCCAGTAAGGATCTCGTGGCGGAAGACGGGACGTTCGTTCTTCCGCACGTGGCGCGGGGTCTGCATCGGCTGGAGGTATACATTCCCGTCGACGGCGGGTCGCGTGGCGTCTGGTCGACGGACGCGAATCTGCCGCCCGAGACGGGGCTGCTCGATCTGCGGGTTCCCCAGCCTTCTGCGTACGGTCGCGCGAGCATTTCGGGGACCCTTGTCTTTTCGGAAGGGTACTATGAGGGAGGGGGTTGGATTCATGCGTACGGCGACGCGGGGCATTTCGGCAGTACACATTTCGACGCCGGGCAGACGGAGTTTACGCTAACCGATCTGGTTCCGGGTCTGTACGATGTGGAGGTCCGCGCGGGGGGTGTCAAGCGGTTCGAGAACATCGAGGCGCCGAGCGAAGGGGTGGTGTTGGAGATGCCGGTTGGGCATCAGGGCGGCACGATGGGCTGGGCGGCACCGGCAGAGAGGCTTCCTGTGCGGGGACTTTCCGGTATCGTGGTCGATGAAGCGGGACGGCCCGTCGAAGGGGCTACCGTCAGCGATAGCGATACTCGCGCGAAGACTGCCGAGGCGAAGCGACTGGCGACGACGGATGTTCAGGGGCGTTTCACGATTGGCGATGTCCGAGGACGTGAAACAGAACGATGGTTCGTGTTTCGCCATCCGGATTATGCGCGCACATTGCGGTGCATCGAGATGGCGGCGGCGGGGGTGACGGAGGCGCGGATTGTCCCGAGGAAGGGCGGGACGGTCGAGGGGATGGCGTATGACGGGCAGGGCAAACCTCTGCCTGAGACGGATGTGTACTTCATGGACGAGAAGAGCTTCTCCCATTGGGCGCAGAACCGCGCCCGGCTGGGCAAAGTCACGACGGATGCGTTTGGATACTACCGGATCGAGCACCTGCCCGACGAGCTGTGTTACGTCTTTCGGGGCGAACCCGATTGACGAGCATGGCTATCTCCGTGTGCTGATCGTCACGGAGTCGGGGGCGCCGCTGGCGACGCCCGACGTCTGGCTCGAACGTGGCGGGCGCGTGGTTGAAGCCTACTACAACAACGACGACGCCACGGCGTTCGCCGCAGCGCCGGGAACGTATACGCTTTGCGTGCATGCGCCGGGGTTTCGGTCGGTGCGGCAGGGCGTTGAGCTGCGAACCCGAGAGGGACGGACGGTGCAGGAGATCTTCGCGCCCGTGGTGGTGACGATGCGCAAACCGTGAGCACGATGCGCAATGGCGCATGGCGAGTCGTCAGAATCCGCTGGGGGAAATCGGGCTCTCTCGAATGATCTGTGGATGGAGGACTTCAGCGAGTCTTGTCTCGGCAAAACCGCTCGGGACCCCAGAGGGCCAAATTACCCCCCCCAGGTTGCCCCTAATTCGGCCCTCTGGCCAATCGGTTTTGCCGAGAAGATGGTGGCTGAAGTCACTGTTTTCAAAGTGCGGGCATGGGCCAGGCTTGTCACGTGTCTTCCAAAAAACCGGCACTGTCGTATGGCGGTCCGGCAGCACGTCCGGGTCTTTTCAACGAGACAGAAATGGTTGCAGAGGGCGAGCGGTAACACAACCGTAACACGTCGGTAACACGGTCGCAACGCCGTCGGCGCCGCCCGAAAAAATTCTCCATTCGTCGATCCGCTCTGTAACCATCTGCGGGGGGCTTTCCACCGTCTTACCGATGCGACGCTCGAAGAGAATTTGTTTTTGGCTGTAATAGATTTCGATCCTGGGCGTCTTTTAGGGTGTGCGAGGTAACTGCTATGGAATGGATGCTTAGACAACTGAATACGCTGGGCGAAGGTTTCGTAGGCTTCGCCTTACCGATGCTGCTGGAGTCGGCTTTGCTGATGGGTGTGGCGCTGCTGGCAGCGTTTGTGCTGCGCAAGAAAGTCCGGGCCGCGTTGCGGTACTGGCTAGTGACGACGGTGCTGTTGTATCTGGCACTGAGTCCTTTTCTTCCATGTCCTCCTTCCCACTTCCTGCCTTCGGGCAACGCTGCCTTCGCAGACCCGACCACACACCAGGCAGCGGAACACCCGCGTGCTGTCCTGTCCCGGCCTCTCACCGGACAGTCCCAGACCACCACGGCTGGGGCAGGGCAGCCGCCACTTGCGATGACCTGGCAGGCGGCGGTGCTGCTGCTGTGGCTGGGCGGCGTGGTCGTCATGACGGGCGTGGTCGTCCGTCGGGCGTGCGTGGCCTGTCGCAGCGTGGAGCAGTCGCCTGACGCGAATCTGCTGATGAACGACATTCTGGTTTATTGTCGCAAGCGGATGGGCATTCAGGGCAAGGTGCGGCTGAGAATCGGCGAGGAGGGGACGCGTCCGGCGGTGTGCGGGCTGATCCATCCGGTGATCGTGGTGCCGCGCAATCTGGCGCCGATGCTGGGCTCGCGGCATCTGCGCGACGTGCTGTTTCACGAACTGGCGCACGTGAAGCGGTACGATCTGTGGGTAAACCTCGTCCAGAATATCGTGCAGGTGCTGTACTTCTACAATCCCTTCCTGTGGGCGGCCAATGCGGTGATCCGGCGGCTGCGGGACGAGGCGGCGGACGAGGCGGTGCGCGAGACGGTCGGCGACGAGGACCGCTCGTACGGCCGGCGTCTGGCGGACGTACAACGTCTGGCGCTGGTGCCGGCGGCCGATCTCGACCTGATCGGCGTGGCCTGAGGGGGCGAGATCAGCTTGCGGGGATCTTGAGGCGGCGGCGGAGCGGCGCCGAGAGGCCCAGGCAACTGCCGGCTCCGACGGAGATGAGCAGGGCGCTGTGGTAGCCCAGGGTGAGGTCGCGGCAACTGTAGACGATGATCGCGCCCAGGAGGATGATCCCGCCCGTCTGCAAAAGCAATCGGACGGGACGTTTGACCTTTCTGCGGAGGAAGGTTGCGGCGGCGGCGCCGGTCAGGACGGAACCCGCGTAGAAGGCGGCGGTGGCGACGTAGAGACCATGCTTGAGGGTCCTCAAGTGGCGGGCTTCGCTGGTCGAGAGATACGCGCCGGTTTCGGTGGCGAAGAGGCGGAGGAGAAAGCCCGGGACGAAGCCGGGGGTGCGGGACAGCCAGCGATTGGCGGCGAAGCGCTGCACCGACAGATCGGTGTCGCCGTGGAGGATCTGGCGAATGCTGGACACCGTGACGCCCTCGAGGGTGCTGACCCAGTCGAGGAGTTCTTCGAGTCCGGTCCAGCCGATGAAATCGCGAGACACGGTGGCATCCGTGATGTCCCAGAGGTGGAAGAGGACCACCACGATGGCAGGCTCGGATCCGTTTCGGGCGGACTCGATGGTGCGGCGGACATGGGTGAAGCCGCACGTCGAGGGCAGCATCGCCAGGGTGGTGTCGGCGGTGGGGCCATCTTTGCCGGCGCAGAGGCAGGTGAATCCCAACTGTTCCATCGCCCGCAAGGTGAGATGGTCGTACGTGTTGTAGGGCGGGATAAACGTTGTGACTTCGACGCCGGCTGCTTCGCGGAGGAGGTCTCGGCCCCGCTTTAGGCGGCGCAACTGCTCCTCGAAGTCGAGCCCGGCGAATTCCGTCCACCATCCGGTCTTGACGTGACTGTACCCGTGCAAGGCGACATCGAGCGTGCCGTCCTCGGCGCCCCGGCGCAGGAGGTCGGCCTTGTCGGGCGGGAGGACGTCGCCCTCGTCGAGACCAGTGGCTCCCAGGCAGGGGATGACGCCGACGACGAGGGGCAGGCGCCGGCATCGGAAGGTCTCGATCAGTCGGGTTTCGGCGGCGGTGTCGCTTCGAGCAGAGTAGTCATCCCAGCGGAAGACGACGGTGACTTCGGCCGCCCGTGCGGTAGGAAGAGGCCCGATCGCCACGAAGACGACCGCCATCAGGACAAGGATCTGTACGCGAACCCCTCGTTTGCCGTCTCTCACTACGCTCCTCCCACCAGCGGTTGTTTTGCGGAGGGACCTGTGTTCTGTTTCGCATAAAGCATACAATATAGCGGTATCCTGTCCCCTTGTCCAATGTGCAGACCCTCCGGGGTGCGGGGTCGTCACGGATTATCGGGCACCGGCGTTCTTGGACTCGTGAGCAAGGATCTTATCGGCCTCGTTCCGCTCGTTTCCGCCCAGCGGGGAGGCCACGGGGACTTCGGCTGGATTGGCCCGGTCGGCGGGTCTGGAGCGGGGAGAGAAATACGTAGTTCCCACAATAGATTGGAGGCTTGCGGCGTGGTACGATGGGCGCATCGGTTGTTCTGACCCGGGGCACGGCGCTGCCTGGAACTTCGTGATTCACAGATCGAACATAGCGGCCGTGCCCCGCACATTTTGGGGGCATGTGACTGGCATATCTGTTTTCCGACAGGCATCCAGATGGGATCGCTGCGATGGTCTGCCGGTGTATGGGCGAGGCATGCCTCGCCCGACGGATGGGGGTGGGTGGTGCGGGTACGGTGGGGTCCCCGGCGATGCGGCGTCGCTTCGCGACGGGCCCTGGGGGCATGGAGATCATAGCCATGGACGGCAAGAGCGTTCGAACCCTTGTTTTGATTCTGATCGCGGCGGCGCTGGGGCTGCGGAACGTGGGGAGTCAGCCAGCGGGGATGTCGGTTGCGGAGATTCACTGCAAGCATTTCCTGTACGGTTATCCTCTGGGGGCGTCGTCGTCGAACGATTTGATCGTTCGGGAGTGCTATGCGCTTTCGGCGAATGCGACGACGAAGCTGGCCGACTGGGTGTGTTACTATCTGAGCGCGTATGAGGTGGAGGGGACGGCGGAACTGGAGCGGCGTTGGCAGAACGATCCGTGGCTGGAGGAGAGTGAGACGCTGGAGGCGAAGCCTGCCAGTCGGGATGACTATCGGGGGGCGTATGCAGCGCGTCAGTACGATCGGGGGCACTTGGCTCCGCTGGCGTCGTTTCGTGGGAGCCGGTATGTGTTGCAGGTGAACTACTACAGCAACATCGCTCCGCAGAGGTCGGCGTTGAACCAGGGTCCGTGGATGCGGCTGGAGGCCTGCGAGCGCGAGCTGGTGGGCAGGTATGGCAGTGTGTGGGTGATGACGGGGCCGCTGTACGAATGGGCGATGCCGCTGCTGCCGAACTGCGATGAGGCACATGCGGTGCCGAGCGGATTCTGGAAGATCGTGGCGGTGGTCGAGGGCGACGTGTTGCACGCGGCGGCGTTTGTCATGGATCAGGACACGGCGCGCAGCGCGTTGGTGGCGGCGCAGGTGACGACGATTGACGCGATCGAGAGACGCTCGGGTCTGGAGTTCTTCTGGCAGTTGACGGATGTCGAGCAGGCGGCGCTGGAAGCGGGCGCGAACAGCGCGTGGGTCCTGACCTGGGCGAACTGAACCAGATGAACGGCGGTTCCGGCGTCGGAAGGGTTTTGCGGGAAGGCGTTTCTTTCGCACGTCGGGGGGATTGGGTGTAACCTTTCGGGGCGAGCGGGCACTGTCCTGTCAGAAGGGCTTAAAAGGAAAACCCAAGAAAACATCAGACCTGAAAGGGGGAACACCATGAGAACGCAACTGGTTGGATTGTTTGCATTCGTATTGATGGTCGGAATGACTGCCACGGCGCAGACGGCGGGCGAGGCGGACGTACAGGCGGAGCGCATCGCTCCCGAGGCGGCGCAGGAGCCGCAGGAGCAGGCGCCCGAAGGCGCATGGGATCGGCGTGGTCCGCGCTGGGACCGATGGAGCAACGAGGTGCCGCGCGAGGGTCGTCGCATGGGGTCGGGACGATCGGGTCGTCCACGCCAAGGTCGCGCCATGGCCCCGGAAGGCTGGCAGCCGCGCGCCGGTCGCGGATTCGAACGCGGTCAGGGCTTCGCGGCTCCCGGCGGTCGCGGTATGCGGTGGAGCCAAGGATTTTGTCCGCGGTGTGGTTGCAGTATGAGGTGGCGTCAGGACTCTCGTCCTCGCGCCGGTCAGGGCTTCGGTCGCGGTCAGGGCTTCGCTCCCGGCAACGGTCGTGGCCGAGGCTGGGCCCAGGATTTCGCGCCTCGTAACGGTCGCGGGATGAATCGGGGGCAGGCCTTCGGGCCTCGGAACAATCGCGGCATGGGTCGCGGTCCTGAATTCGCGCCTCGCGGCGGACGCGGGATGGGATGGGGTCAGGACGTTGGGCCTCGCGCCGGTCAGGGCTTCGGTCGTGGTCAGGGTCTCGCCCCTCGCAACGGACGCGGCAGAGGCTGGGCGCAGGAGGATTCCAACAGCGATCAGCGCCGCATGGGACGCGGTCCCGCCTTCGGTCCTCGCGGTGGACGTGGCCGAGGCTGGGCCCAGGATTTCGCGCCTCGTGGCGGTCGCGGGATGAATCGGGGTGGAGAGCTTCGTCCTCGGGACGGGCGTGGCATGGGTCGCGGTCCGGCGTTCGGTCCTCGTGGGGAGCGGGAGATGGATGGAGATCCGGGGGAAGAGGCTGAGGGTCCGGTTGATTCGAACTGAGATTACGGTTCTTCGACGGATTTGGTTGCATGCTTTCCGCCGCCGGACGGGGTGTTGTTCGGCGGCGGTGTTTGTTTGGGGCTCGGGTTTTGCCATGGGCAAGCTTTGCTTGCCGCTGCCACCCGGTGCCCGTTGGTTGAGGGTGCGAACCGGGTGCGAACCGGGTGCGGGAAGGGTGGCGGGGTGGGGGAGAGGCGCTGGGTTTGGTTCGGGGAGGGAGTCGCAGGAGAGGGGGAGGGCGAGGCATGCCTCGCCCCTACAAGTGGCAATCCGGGGGGCAACCACCGATGCGAATCTGGAGGGAACTCGTGGCGGGAGTTCTCCAGGGATTGTTGCTTGAGGCGAGCCTGGGATGCGGAGGGGCGGGGGGAACGGGGTGGAAGGTGGACAAAGTCTTTGAAGAATGGGGCGGGATCGGGTAGAAGCAACGGGAGTTTGAGAGGTGCAATTGAAGCTATGAAGTGGCGTTCGACAAAGATGGACGTTAGGGCTGTGTTCTTCAAGGACATCGCTTCTGCGTCTGCGATGTTTTTGGTGAAGAGTGCAGGTCGGCGATAGCCGGGACGAGAGGGTTTGAGGGGCAAGCGCGGGAAATCCGCCACAGGCGGACTCTTGCTTGCCAAAGCCGGCCTAACGTCCATTTGTGCAGACGTGTGGCCAAGGAAGGCGAAGATGGCGGTTCAGTTTGTGTTGGGCAGGAGCGGGACGGGCAAGACGACGTACTGCGTGGAGTCGATCGCGGCGGCGTTGGGTCGCGGCGGGCCGGGATCGGCGCCGTCGCTGCTGTTTCTGGTGCCCGAGCAGGCGACGTACGAGGCAGAGCGGGCGATCCTGTCGGCGGGGGCGGTGCGGGGGTATCACCGGTTGCGGATTCTGTCGTTCAACCGACTTCAGTTCTATCTGATCGGCGGTGGGGCGCGGCCCAGTGTTTCGCACCTGGGTCGTCAGATGCTCGTGCACAAGGTTTTACGGGAGAGCCGGGAGCAGTTGCAGGTTTTCCGCTCGGCGGCGCTGCTGCCGGGGTTGGCGCGGCAGTTGGCCCAGACGATTCGCGAGCTGCATCGGTACGATCGTCGGAGCGAGGATTTCCAGACGCTGGCGGAAGAAGGCCAGCAGCGGGGGGCGAGGCTGTCGGCGATGAAGTTTGCGGATCTGGCGATGGTGTTCGGTCGGTACAGCGAGGCGGTCGAGGGGCGGTTCGTCGATCCCGATGCGCAGGCGTCGCTGGCGTGCCGGAAGATCGCGGGCACGGACTTTCTGCGAGGGGCGAGGCTGTGGATCGACGGGTTCGCCAGCTTTACCGGCGCCGAGCTGACGATGCTGATCGAATTGCTTGGCGTGGTCAATCACGCGTATATCGCGCTGGCGATGGATCCCGATCGGCTCGGGCAACCGGCGGGGCAGACGGATGGGCTCTTTGAGCCCACCGAGCGGACCTATCAGGACCTTGTCGAGCGGATCGAGGGCTGCGGGATCAAGCTGGAGAAGCCGCTCGTGTTGAAGAAGGCGGAGCGGTTTGCGAGCAGTCCGGCGCTGGCGCACGTCGAGAAACACATCTTCCGTCCGGGGGCGCCGCGCGGGCAGGCGGGCGGGGGCATTCGCGTGGTGGCAGCGAACGACCTGCGGGCGGAGGCGGAGTTCGTCTCGGGCGAGATCCTCCGCCTGGTGCAGGAGCAGGGGCATCGCTTTCGCGATATCGCGGTGGTTGCGTCGGACCTGGGGCGGTACGAGCACTACATCCGGGCGTATTTCGACGACCACAGGATTCCGTATTTTATCGACCAGCGCAAACCTCTGGACCGGCATCCGGTGATCGAGCTGGTGACCTCGGCGCTGAACGCGGCCATCGGCGGGTTCGACCACGCGGACGTCTTCGCGTATCTCAAGAGCGACCTGGTGCCCATCACCCGGCGGGAGGTGGACGTGCTGGAGAACTACTGCCTGGCGTTCGGGGTGGACGGGCGGGACTGGGTGCGGAGCGAGGCGTGGCAGTTCAAAGGGCCCGAGGATCCGGACTTCGACGAGGGGGCGATCGACGCGATTCGGCGGCGGGCGGCAGCGCCGTTGGTGGAGCTGCGGACGGCGCTCGGTGTAGGGGCGAATGATCCTTCGCCCTTACAGGCGATCGACTTTACGCGGGCGGTGTTCGCGTTGCTGGATGGGCTGGAGGTGCGGCGGGTCGTGCGGCGCTGGGTGGACGAGGCGCACGAGGCGGGGGACCTGTCGACCGCGGACGAGCACCGCCAGTTTTTCGATCTGTTCGTGGAGATCTTCGACGAGCTGGTCAAGGTGTTCGAGCGGGATGCGATGGCGCCTTCGGACTATCTGGCGCTTCTGAACCTGGCGTTTTCGCAGATGACGATGGCGTTCATTCCGCCCAGCCTGGACCAGGTGCTGGTGGGATCGATCGAGCGGAGCCGGCATCCGAACCTGAAGGCGGTGTTTCTGCTGGGCGCGACGCAGAAGCAGTTTCCGGTCCCGGCGCCGTCGGCGGGGGTGCTGACGGACAGCGATCGCGAGCTGGCGGAGGAGGTGGGGTTTCATGTGGCGCCGACGACGACGCAGACGCTGGCGGAGCGGCAGTACCTGGCGTACATTGCGTTTACGCGACCGTCGGAGTTTCTGTGCATCAGCTATCCCGGCGTCGACGAGAAGGGGGCGCCGATGGCTCGGTCGCACTTCGTCGATGAGCTGATGGATTTGTTCGATGATCTGACGGTGACGGTACCGTCGGACGGGCAGACCACGGCCAGCGACATCCACAACGATCTGGAACTGGCCCAGTGGCTGTGCACGCGGCTGGGGCGAGATGTGTTTGCACGCGAGGAGCGGGGGGGGGCGCCGCTGGAAGGACTGCTGGCGGCGATGAGCGAGGATCGGGACCGGCGCGGGACCGCGGAGTCGGTGGCGAGTGCGATCGGCTATCGCAACGATGCGACGCTTTCGCCTGAGGTGGTGAAGCGGCTGTTCAGCGGGAAGCTCCAGGGCTCGGCGACGCGGCTGGCGACGTTTGCGGCGTGTCCGTTCAAACATTTCGCGCGGTATTCGCTGGAGCTCAAGCCCCGGCGGGAGTTCCGCCTGGAACCGCTGGACCTGGGGAACTTCTATCATGCGATCCTCGATGCGCTGACCAGGCAGTTGGCGAGCGAGGGCAAGAACTTCGCGGACGTGGACGAGGCGCGGCTGCTGGAGCTGCTGAGCGAGCGGGTGCGGGACTTTACCCAGCACGATCCGTTCATCTCGAAGTTCCAGGCGCGCTCGGAGCACAACGCGTTCATCATTCAGAACGCGGCGGGGGTGCTGGGCGAATGTCTGCTCGACGTGGCACAGATGACGCGGGCAGGGGCGTTTCGTCCGATCCTGTCGGAGATGGGGTTTGGCGAGGCGGGGCACGCGGAGCAGAATCTCGGCGCGTTCGAGCTGGCGTTGCCCGAGGGGGGCGTGGTGTCGCTGACGGGGCGGATCGATCGGATCGACGCAGCGGCTGCGGACGGCCAGCGGGTGGCGCTGATCTTCGATTACAAGCGGACCGAGGCAGCGACGAAGTTCGACTGGTCGCGGTTCTATCATGGGCTGAACGTGCAGCTTCCGATGTACCTGCTGGCGCTGTCGCAGACGGGCGGCGCCGGGATCGAGCGCGTGGCAGGCGGGTTCTCGGTGCCGGTCGAGCAGCCCCCCAGGACCGCGACGATCGACGAGCTCGCCGAGCGGGCGGAGCGGACGACGCGCAAGGCGAAGGGCCTGTTCGATGGTGGCTATGCCGACGCTCTCGATCCGGAGGCGGGGGCGCGGTGGAGCCAGTACTACAACTTCGCAGTGACCAGCGGGGACGGCGCCTACGGCTACTATCGCACGAGCGGATCGCTGAAGCCTGAGGACTTCCAGCGGGTGCTGGCGTTCGCGAAGGACAAGATCGTCTCGCTGGCGGCGGGCATCGTCGCGGGGCAGATCGAGGTGCGTCCCTATCGGCTGGGCACGGAGGTGGCGTGCTCGTTCTGCGACTATCGGGCGGTGTGCCGGTTCGACTGGCAGATCAATGACTACCATTTCATCGACAACAAGGGCAAGCTCGACGTCGTGGGCGAGGCGATGACATCATGACCAGCGAACGGAAGATCCAGTGGACGGAGCAACAGGCCCAGGCGATTGCGGCGCTGGGCTCGAACGTGCTGGTGACCGCTTCGGCGGGCACGGGCAAGACAGCGGTGCTGTCGGGTCGGGCGGTGAACCTGCTGTCGGACGCAGCGCTGTCGACGAACGTGCTGAACATGCTGGTGCTGACGTTCACGGAGGCGGCAGCGGAGCAGATGCGTTCGCGGATCGGGCGGCGGCTCAAGGAGGTGTTCGAGCAGACGCGGGACTGGCGGCTGGGTCGGCAGATCGTGCTGCTCCAGGGCGCGGATATCAGCACGATTCACGCGTTCTGCAAGCGGCTGATCAGCGAGAACTTTCACGAGATCGCGCTCGATCCGGCCTTTCGCGTGATCGACGCGGACGAGGCGATGCTGCTCAAGGCGGAGGTGCTCGAGCAGACCTTCGACTGGGCGTGGCAGCAGGAGTCGCTGGCGCCGTCGCTGGAGGCCTTGCTGCGTCGGCGGGACGTGCGGGACGGTGGCGGGTTTCTGGCGGGGATTCTCCGGCTGCACGATTTTCTGGACGGGGTGGCGTCGCGCGAGCGGTGGTGCGAGCGGGCGCGGGTGCTGGCGGGGGCGGCGCAACCCGAGGAGAGCGAACTGGGACAGGCGCAGAAGGACCTGGCGGGGGACGAGCTCGAGGCGATCCTGGCGCGGCTGCGTGCGGCCAGGCAACTCTACGAGCGCGAGGAGCCCGGCGGCAAGTGGGGCACGTCGCTGGAAACGGACCTGATCGGGCCGATCGAGGACTGCAGGCAGCGGTTGGCGCGGGGGGACTGGGATGGGTGCGTGGATATGATCCGCAATTTCGTCAAGCCACGAGCGCCGGCATTGCGGAATTTTCCGAAGACAGCGGGTGACCTGATCAAAGATCTGCGGACGAAGGCCATAAACGAGTTCGTGGCGCTGAGCGATCTGGCGATCGTCAATCCCGATTACATGGACGCGGTCGGTCAGGCGGCGAGCGTGCAGACGGGCGTGCTGATCGACCTGGTGCAGCGGTTCGATGCGTTGTACGCCCAGCGGAAGCGCTCGCTGAGCGGGCTGGACTTTGCCGATCTGGAGCACTATGCGCTGCGCCTGCTGACGAGGCAGGACGAGTCGGGACGGACGCTGCCTTCGGAGACGGCGCTGAGTCTGCGCGAGCGGTATCGGTACATCTTCGTGGATGAGTACCAGGACATCAACCCGGTGCAGCAGGCGATCCTCGATGCGCTGAGCTCGGGGGACAACGTGTTCGTCGTCGGGGACGTCAAGCAGAGCATTTACGCCTGGCGGGGGGCGGAGCCGACGATCTTCCTGCAGCAGTTGCAGGCGTCGGCGGATGCGAGGCGGGGATTCCGTGTCGATCTCAATACGAACTTCCGTTCGGCGAAGGGCATCCTCGACTTCGTGAACCAGGTCTTCGGGCGGATCATGACGTCGGCGCTGGCGCATATCGATTATGACGAGGCGGCGCGCCTGCGACCCGGGCCCGATGCGGTGGCCCAGGCACAGGCGACCGCTTCGCCAGCGCCCCTGGTGGAACTGCACCTGCTCGATGAGAAGGCGGACGATGGCGACGTACAGGCGGAAGGGGGCGAGAGTGACGAGGATAGCGGGGAGGTGGTGCGTCCGCGACAAAGGCAGGCGGCGCTGATCGCGCAGCGGATTCAGCAACTGGTGGGGGCGGAAGCGGGGACGCCTGCGATGAAGGTGTTCGATCCCGACGCGGGAGGTTATCGCGACGTCGCATATCGGGACATCGTGGTGCTGATGCGCTCGCTGGCGAAGAAGGCGAACGATTACGTCGAGATCCTGCGACTGGCGGGGATTCCCGTCCGTTGCGATGCGACGGCAGGTTATTTCGAGACGACGGAGATCACGGACGTACTGAGTCTGCTCAAGGTGCTGGACAATCCGCAGCGGGACATCGAGCTGGCGGCGGTGCTGCGGAGTCCGTTCTTTCGGTTCAGCGACAGTGAGCTGGCGGCGATCCGCATCCTGGCGAAGGAGAAAATGCCGGCGGCAAATTTCTATACGGCGGCGGTGGAGTATCAGGGCGCAGGGGGCGACACAAAGCTGAGCGAGAAACTCGGGCAGGCGTTCGCGAGGCTGGAAGGCTGGCGACGCCTGGCGCGGCGCGGGCAATTGGCGGACCTGCTGTGGCGGATCTATCGCGAGACGCAGTACGTGGCGTTCGTGACATCGCTTCCGAACGGCCAGGCGCGGAAGGCGAATCTGCTCAAGCTGCACGACCGCGCGATTCAGTTCGAGGGCTTTGCGAGCAGCGCGGGGGTGCCTTCGCTGACACGGTTCGTGACGTTTCTGGAGAAGCTCCAGGAGTCGGGGCAGGACTGGACGCCTGCGGAGCCTGCGGCAGCGGACGATGCGGTGCGGATTCTGAGCGTGCACAAGAGCAAGGGGCTGGAGTTTCCGGTGGTGTTTCTGGCGGAGACGGACAGCGAGTTCAACCAGCGGGACGTGCAGGCGGACGTCGTGGCGGATGCGGAGTACACGCTCGGGCTGCGGGTGATCGACGCGCGGTCGAATACGAAGCTGCGCTCGCTGGCGCACCAGGTGATCGGCGCCAAGAAGCGTGCGGTGACGCTGGCGGAGGAGATGCGGGTGCTATACGTGGGGATGACGCGGGCGAAGGACCGGTTGATCCTGACGGCGTCGCACAAGCACAGCGGGTTGCGGCGGGTGCTGACGCAGGGGCTGGTGCTGGCGGAGGCGGCGGCGCCGAGCTGGCTGCTGCGAGACTGCAAGAGTCCGCTGGATTGGCTGCTGTACGGGCTGGCGGATCAGCGTTCGCTGCACGCGGCGTTCGAGACGGGTCTGGCGCAGGAGGCGGGGGACGAGGACCTGTTCGATCTGCACGTGTACGGGGCGGAGGAGCTGCGGGCGTTTTCGCGTCGCGTGCAGGAGCTGCGGGACCTGAAGCGGGTTCCGGCGGCTCGGGCAGAGGCGATGCGGAGCGATGCGCCGGGGCGGAAACTGCTGGCGGAGTTGAACGAACGACTCGATTGGCAGTACGCTTTCCTGCGGGCGGTGCGCGAACCCGCCAAACGGTCGGTGACGGAATTGACGCACGAGGACGACGAGTTCGCCTATCGGGATTATTCGCTGGCGCTTCAGCGGCAGCCGGTGGCGCTGGTGGCGAGCGAGCCAGGCGAGGCGCCGCACGGTCGGGCGCGGCAGATCGGCACCGCGGTGCACCTGGTGATCGCGAACGTCGATCTGACGGAAGGCGTGACGTACGAGTCGATCGAGCGGACGCGGGACAAGCTCGTGCGGGAGGAGATGATCGTGCCCGACGTGGGCGAGCGGATCGACGTGGGCGCGATCCTGGCCTTCTTCGAGAGCAAGCTCGGCGCGCTGACGCTCGATCGCGAGAATACCGTATGGCGGGAATGGCCCTTTACGTATGGGGTGCCGGCCAGGGAACTGGTGCGGACGGACGGGACGACCCGCCTGTGCGGAGACGGTGCCGAGGACGGCGGCGAGATCGTCGTGGTTCAGGGGATCATCGATCTGCTGGTGCAGACGGCGGACGGGCTGATCGTGATCGATTTCAAGAGCGATCGCGTCTCGGGCGAGCGGATCGCCGAGCGGGCCCAGGCGTATCGCGGGCAGTTGGATCTGTACGGACGGGCGGCGAGCGACATCCTCGGGGCTGCCGTTCGTGAGAAGTGGTTGTATTTTCTGTCACCGAGAAAGGCGTTTGCGTTGGAGGCGTAATGCGGCTGTCGAAGATCGGTCAGCGGATGGCGGTGGAGTCGGGGATCGGGCAGTTGATGGACGACCTGGGGGCGGCGCTGTCGCAATCGGGCGAGGTGTTCATGCTGGGCGGAGGCAATCCGGCGCACATTCCGGAGGTTGAGGCGTGCTTTCGCGACGCGGCGCTGGCGCTGTTCGGGGACGAGGGGCGGTTCGGGCGCGCGGTGGGCGAGTACGATCCTCCCGAGGGCAACCTTGAATTCATCGCGGCGCTGGCGGCTTTGTTGGGCGCGCAGTTCGGGTGGAGCATCGGACCAGGGAATATCGCGCTGACCAGCGGGAGCCAGTTGGCGTTCTTCATCCTGTTCAATCTCTTCGCGGGCGAGCACGGGGACGGGACGACGAAGAAGATCCTGTTTCCGCTGACGCCGGAGTATATCGGGTATTGCGATCTGGCGCTGACGCCTGACGCGTTTACGTCGATCCGCCCACGCATCGAACTGGTGGGCGAGCATTTCTTCAAGTATCACATCGATTTCGACCGGCTCGAGGTGGGTGACGACATCGGGGCGATCTGCGTATCGCGTCCGACGAACCCGAGCGGCAACGTGCTGACGAACGACGAGCTGACCCGGCTGGGCGCTCTGGCACGCGAGAGAGGCGTCCCGCTGATCGTGGATAACGCGTATGGGCTGCCTTTTCCGCATATCGTCTTCAGCGAGGCCCAGCCGTTGTGGGACGAGAATACGATCGTGTGCATGAGCCTGTCGAAGCTGGGCCTGCCGGCGGCGCGGACGGGCATCGTCATCGCGTCGGAGGAACTGATCGAGGCCATCGGGCGGGTGAACTCGGTGATGAGCCTGGCGCCGGGCGGGGTGGGTCCGGCGCTGGTGACGGAGTTGGTTCGTTCGGGGGAGATCCTCCGTCTCAGTCGCGAGGTGATCGCACCGTTCTACGAGCGGAAGGCCCAGGAGGCGGTCCGGCGGATCGGGCTGGGAGTCGAGGGGATCGAGTACCGTCTGCATCGGCCGGAAGGGGCGTTCTTTCTGTGGCTCTGGCTACCGGGCTTGCCGATCTCGTGCCAGGAACTGTACGAGAGGCTCAAGGCGCGGAACGTGATCGTCGTCCCGGGGCATTACTTCTTCCCCGGCCTGGACCAACCATGGGACCACGCGGACGAATGCCTCCGCATCAGCTACGCGCGGGACGACGCTACCGTCGCCCAGGGTCTCGATCTCATCGCCCAGGAGATCAAGCGCGCGTACAAGCGCGCATAGGATCGGTTCGCGATCCAACACGGCCATTGCCTTTTGGCGCATGGCTATTGCGCCGGTGGCTTGGGTTTTGGGGGATATCCCGTGGGGTGGCAGGTGTTTTTGGTTGGGGTTTGGTTGCGGGTTCGGCGGGGGCGGGGTGTGGCCGATAAACTACGTGGTGGGAGGTTGGCAGCGTGCGGGAGGGGGGTTTCTGCGGGTCTGGCGGTCGAAATGGAAAGTGCGGGGGGGATTCGACCGATAGAGGGGATGACTGAGAAGAGCGCGGGATGGGTGGCTTTGAAATCGAAGGGCTTTCCATTTCGGGCGTGATTGCGAGGAGCGCCCCATGAACCTGGCGAGCACGAAACCTCTCAACATCCTGGTGGTCGAAGACGACGCGATTGACCGCAAGGCGATGGAGCGTCTGCTTCGCGGTTCGTCTCTGCCGCTCAACGAGGTGGTCTTCGTGGACCATCTCGAGAAGGCGCTGGCGGCGCTGGCGGAAGGGGCATTCGACCTGCTGTTGCTGGATCTGAACCTGCCGGACAGCAACGGGCTGGAGACCCTGGTCGCGGTGGAGAAGAGCCATCCCGAGGTGGCCAAGGTGGTGGTGACCGGCGACGAGGGCGAAGGGCTGGGTCTCGAAGCGGTGGCGGCGGGCGCGCAGGACTACCTGGTTAAGGGGCGGTTCAACGTGGACGCGATCCGACGGGTGGTGCACTACTCGGTGGAGCGCAAGAAGCTCGAGGAGGCGCTGCGGCACAGTCGGGGCAAGCTCAACGCGATGCTCGAGTCGATCAGCGATCCGATGATCATGGTGAACCGGGATCTGGAGGTCATCTGGAGCAACGAGGCGACGAAGCAGGTGTTCGGCGAGGACCGGATCGGGAGGAAATGCTATCAAATTCGCGAGGGCGAGGACACGCCTTGCGGGCCGGAGCCTTGTATCATCGCGCAGACCCTGGCGGATGGTCAGCCTCACCGTTGCGATATCGGCCTGACGGATCAAATGGGGCTCAGGCGATTCTTCCACTGCACCGCCAACGTGGCGCTGCGTGACAAGGAGGGACGTCCGACGGCGGTGATGGAGATCGCCAGCGACGTGACGAATCGGCGGATTACGGAGAAATATCACGAGTTCAAACGTCTGGAGGCGGCGAATCAGGAACTGAAGGAGTTGGAGTCGCACCTGATTCAGAGCGAGAAGCTGGCGTCGATCGGCCAACTGGCGGCGGGGGTGGCGCACGAGATGAATACGCCCATCGGGTTCGTCGCCTGCAATTTCGAGACGCTGGAAAAACACATGAAGAAGATCTCGACTCTGCTGGCGTTGTATGCGGAGTTGGAGACGCAGTTGAAGGATTGCACGGACGTGGACGGTTCGTCGCTGATGGCGCCGATCCGGGAGTTCAAGGAGAAGATGCGGATCGGTTTCATTCTGCGGAACCTGGGGACGCTGTTCGCGGATTCGCGGGAGGGGCTGGACCGGGTCACGGAGATCATCCAGAACCTGCGGGACTTCTCGCGTGTGGATCAATCGAGCAGCTTCGCGCGCTACAACATCAACGAGGGTCTGACGGCGACGCTGATCGTGGCGCGGAATGCGATCAAGTACAAGGCGGACGTGGAGACCGAGTTCGGCGAGGTTCCGGAGATCTTCTGTCATCCGGGTCAGATCAACCAGGTGTTCCTGAACCTCATCGTGAATGCGGCGCAGGCGATCGAGGGGCAGCAGCGGGAGGATCGGGGACGGATCACGATCCGGACGTACGTGCTGGATACGGAGGTGGTTTGCGAGATCGAGGACGACGGTCCGGGGATTTCGGCGGAGAACTGCCGTCGGGTGTTCGATCCGTTCTTCACGACGAAGCCGGCGGGCAAGGGCACGGGGATGGGCCTGAGCATTTCTTACGATATCATCGTGAACAAGCACAAGGGGCGAATCTGGCTGGAAAGCGGCTTGGGGCGTGGAACGTTGTTCACGATCAAGCTTCCTCTGCAACCGATCAAGAGTGCCAGCGAGAATCCCGACGAGGTGCTGACAGGAGTAGAAATCGATGGATGAACGACGCACAATTCTGTTTGTGGACGATGAGGTGCGTCTGCTGCGGTCTCTGGAGCAGGCGATGCTGGATGAGCCTTATGACCTGCTGTTTGCCGAGAGCGGCGCCGAAGCCTTGAAGCTGCTGGAAGAGCACGAGGTGCACGTGATCGTGACGGACATGCGGATGCCTGAGATGTCGGGGCTGGACGTGCTTAAGACGGTCAAGGAGAAGTATCCGCAGATCGTCCGGCTGGTGCTCTCGGGGTATACGCAGGTGACGACGCTGCTGACCGCGATCAATCAGGGGGAGATCTTCCGCTTCATCACGAAGCCCTGGAAGATGGAGACGGAGTTCAAGTCGGTTCTGGAACAGGCGGTGGAGTACTACAACTTGCAGGCGGAGCGGGACCGGCTGGCGGCGGAGTCGGCGGCGCTGAAGGAGCGTCTGGCGGCGGCGGGGATCGCGGAATAGCGGGTACGCGTCTGAAGTGTTTTGCAGGAAGGCGTTTATCTTGCACTGCGGCCTGGCGGAAGCCTCCGATTCTTCCCACGTGGCTTCTCAGGAAACGACGCGATCGGGGATTTCGGGCTTGCGGGGGGTGGCGAGAGGTGGTAGGGTGTTTGGGCCGGAGCGGTGAGAGTACCGGTCCAAGTACCAGGTTATGAGGTTGAAACATCCTGGGGCGTCGGGACGTTGCCCTTAAGGGAACGAATCCGGATTCCGGAGCGCCTAGCCTCCATGTACCCGCCTGCTCCGGTTTTTTTTCCTTCGGTACGGGGGTGCCGACGACGCTATGACAATCCCGCAAGCTCGGTGGTATTGAACGATGACTGATTTCCTTCGCTCGGCGGCGCTGCTGCTGATCCTGCTGAATCCCTTCCTGGTGATCGTCTATCTGGTGGACATGGTCGAGAAGCTGGAGCGTCGGCAGTTCGCGCGGGTGCTGACCCGTGCGGGGCTGATCGCGGGGGCGGTGTTCTGCTGTTTCGCGGTGCTGGGCGACGCGATTTTTTCGAGTGTGGTGCAGGCGGAGTTCGCTTCGTTTCAGATCTTCGGGGGGGTGGTCCTGCTGCTGATCGGCTTGCAGTTCGTGTTTCGGGGCCCAACGGCGATCGAAGCGCTTCGGGGCGAGTCGGAGCACCTGGCGGGGGCGATTGCGATGCCGGTGCTGATCGGGCCGGGGACGATCAGCGCCAGCGTGATCCTGGGCAATCGGCACGACCCGGTGGCGGCGTGCATCGTGATCGCGGCGGCGGTGGGGATTTCGATTACGATGATGCTCGTGTTGAAGGCGGGGCACGACTTCCTGCGTCCGCGCAACGCGCGTCTGGTGCAGCGGTATATGGAGGTGGCGGGGCGGATCACGGCGCTGTACGTGGGGACGGTCTCGATCGATATGATCATGCAGGGGATTTGTGCGTGGGCGGATAAGCTGTGAGCGGCGACGCCTTACGGCGTCACTGCGAGTGGTAACGCCTTACGGCGTCACTACGAACGGGGCTTGTGTTGGGGGGCGCGGCAGGCGCGGATGGTGGCCAACAGTTTGTCGGAGGCGTCGGTTTTGCAGAGGTAGGCTTCGGCGCCGACGCGTCGCATCTTCTCGGCCATGATGGGGTCGCCAAACATGGAGAGGGCGATGACGCGGGTGCCGGGGACGTAGGCCTTGATCTGTCGGGTGGCTTCCTCGCCACTCATGAGGGGCATCGAGACGTCCATGATGACGACGTCGGGCCTGGTTTGGGCGGCGACATCGACCGCCTCTCGTCCGTTGCCGGCTTCGCCGACCAGTTCGATGTCGGGTTCGTCTTCGAAGAGCGCGGCGAGACCCTGACGCACGATTTCGTGGTCGTCGGCGACGACGACGCGCAGGACGGTTTCGCAGGGCGGTTGCTCGCTGTCGGACTCGTCCTCCTGTTCCAGGAGGACCTGCCTGGCGGCGTGCTCGAGTTGTTCCGCCTGCTCGGCGAGATCGCGATCGGGAACGGAGATCACGAAGCAACTTCCCGTCTCGGGGGCGCTGCGAATCTTCATCCGACCCCCGAGCAGCTCGACGCGTTCACGAATGCTCAGCAGTCCGAAGCCTTTCGCGTCTTCGAGTTGTTGGGGATCGAAGCCTCGTCCGCGGTCGCGAACCCTCAGGGCCACGCAGGGACCCAGGCGGCGGATGCGGACCCAGGCTTCCTCGACGCGGGCATGCTTGACGATGTTGAAGAGCAGTTCCTGCCCCGCCTTGAAGACGAAGGCCTTGAGGGCATCGGATTCGAGGGTGACGTTGTTGCCGGCGACGTGGATGACGAGCCCATGCTTGGATTTCATGTCGTCGGCGAGCCACTCGAAGGTCTCGCAGAGATCGCTGCGGTAGAGGACGGCGGGGCTCAACTCGTGGGAGAGGCTGCGGGAGGAGTGGATGGCCTCCTTGATCATGGCGTCGATCTGCTTGACCATCTCGTGGGTTTCGCCATTGCCCTTGAGACGCTTGGCGAGGATGTTGAGGTGAAATTTGGTTCCGGCCAACTGCTGCTGGAGGTCGTCGTGGAGGATCTCGGCGAGGCGCCGGCGTTCGCGATCCTCGGCGGCGGAGAGCTCGAGGGCGAGTTTCTGGAGCTGCTGGGCGCGGTGTTCGAGTTCGGCGGTTCGTTCGGCGACTTTCGCCTCGAGGGTGACGTTCGAATGGCGCAGCGCCTCTTCGGCGCGTTTGTGTTCGGTGACGTCGTTGAAGAGGACCGCGACGCGGGCCTGGTGCGGTTCGCCGATGGGGAAGGCGTAGACATCGAAGAAGCGGTTCAGGGCGGCGGAGGGGCTCTGGAAGCGGGCGGGCTGTCGGGTCCGCGCGACGCGTCCATAGACTTCGAACCAGAAGTTCTCGTGGTTCGGAGCCAACTCGCGCATCCGTCGTCCCAACGCGTTGTCGAGTCCCGTATGTCTGGCGAAGGCGGGATTGACTTCGAGGAGGCGGTAGTCGATCGGACGATCCTGATCGTCGAAGAGGACCTCGATGACGCAGAAGCCTTCATCGATGGACTCGAAGAGGGTGCGGTACTTGGCCTCGCTGCGGCGCAGGGCGTGCTCGGCGAGCTTGCGGTCGGTGATGTCCTGCGAGAGGCCGATGAGTCGGACGGGGCGTCCCTGGTCGTCGCGCTGCACCAGACCGCGTTCGTAGAGCCAGCGGGTCTTGCCGTCGGCGGCGACGAAGCGGAATTCGTTTTCGTACTGTCCGTCGTCGCGATGCATGGCGGCGCGGACCCCGGCGACGAACCGGTCGCGATCGGCGGGATGGACCGCCTCGCGCATGTCCGCGAACGTATGGGGGGAACCTTTCTGGGTAAAGGCAAAGGTGGGCTCATGGGGGGAGTATCTTTGCACCTGGTCGCGCTGGATATCCCACTCGAAGCTGAGCAGGTAGGCGGCGTCGAGGGCCAGGCGGAGACGCTCCTCGCTTTTCCGCAGCGCCTGCTCGGCCTCCTTGCGTTCGGTTATATCGAGCATGATTCCATAGGAGTGGCCGGGACGTCGGTCGGGGCCCTGGCCTTCGAATCGGACCTGTCCTTTGAGCAGGACCCAACGGATGGTGCCGTCGGGGCGGACGATGCGGTGTTCGCTGCGGACGAGACCATTGCCGGCAGGATCGTAGGCGGTCCGCATCAGTTGACGGACACGCTCGACATCGTCGGGGTGGATGAAGTCGGGGATGGTCCCCGGCGTCTGGGGCGTCGGGATGTCGTCGGAGAGGCCGACGATCTGTCGCATTTCGGGCGACCAATACAATTCGTTCTTGGCCAGATCGGCGCAATAGACGCCGAAGTGGGCGGCCTGTGCGGCCTGGCGGAGGCGCTCTTCGCTCTCAGCGAGGGCCTGTCGCTGCTCGCGGAGGACGCGGATCGAGTTGGCGGAGGCCTCCAGTTCGGTGAGGTCGGAGGCGACCAGGCAGATGGCGGAGCCGTCGCCCGTTTGGAGGGGGTTGGCGCTGATCAGGACGGGCACATCGGCTCCGTCCGCGGTGCGGAGGCTGAGGTGCCGTTGGAGAGGGCCTTTCTGCGCATCGGCGAGGACCGCCTCGATGGCCGGCTTCTGGGCGGCAATGGCGAAGACGGTGATCTTACGACCCAGCACCTGAGGCATGGGCGTCTTCATCAGCTCGCAGAAGCGCTGGTTGCAGAAGAGGATGGTTCCATCGGGGCTGGCGGTCAGCGCCGCTTCGTGCATGGTCTCGATGATGACGCGGTAGACGTGCTCGGCGCCGGTGAGGGAGTAGACCTGTTCGCCCTGGGGGCCGGAGACGACGACCGCGTCGACTTCTCCCTGGCGGATCGCCTCGATCGTCTGCTCCGCCTCCTCCAGACGACGGCGCAGCGCCTCGTTTTCTTCAAGCAGTTGCGCCGTAGTAGAGGCTTCCTGGTTGCCGATACTCATGATATCACCTCTGCGCATCCTTTGAACGCAGGTCCAACCCCAGCAGCAGTTTGTCCTCATCGGCCATGCTACCGATGATCTTGCGCAAGGGCAAGGGCAGTTTCTTGACGAGGGTGGGCACCGCGATGATCTGCTCGCCCTTGGCGAGAGTGGGGTGCTGATAGATGTCGATGACCTCGAGCGAGCAGCGGCCCACCAGTTTGTCTTCACAGATGGCGGTGACCTTGCGGATCGCCTCTTCGGAGCGGGGGGTCATTCCGGCGACATAAAGCCTGAGGACGTACTGCTGGCTTTTGGCGTCCTGGGCGACCTTCTCCAGTTCTTCCATTGCCGATAACTTGTGTTTTTTCGTCATAGGTGCTGCTCCAGACTATCCCGGCTGCAGGTCGAGCCCGACGAGGACCTTCTCGGTGTCCGAGAGATCGCCGATGATCTTGCGGACCGGTTCGGGCAGTTCTCGCACGAGGGTGGGCACGGCCAGGATCTGGTGGCCGCGAGCGAGCTTGGGGTCTTTCAGGAGGTCGACCACTTCGATGTCGTACTTGCCTGCGAGGTGCTCCTCGCAGATTTTCTTGAGGTTCTCCAGGGCGGCGATGGCGCGGGGGGTGACGCCGGCGACGTAGAGGCGGAGGTTCCAGTGGTCCGGCGTGCCGCCGGCGACGGGGGCGTTCCTGCGGGTCGTTTGGGTGGTCTGGATTCGGTTGGGCATCGGTTCGCTTCCTTTCGTTGGTCTACTGCCTCTTGATCTTGATATCTCGGGCCCGTCCGAGCTCCTCCTGCTCGCGGGTCCGGGCGGCCTGGTGCGAGGCTTCTTCGCTCTCCAGGGACTGGAGTTCTTCCGAGAGGGCGGTGCTCTTGAGTCGGAGGGCTTCGAGCTGGGCCTGCAGGGCGGCGCGCTCCTGTTCGATTTCGCGGTGGCGGCGGTCGGTCGCCTGTTGACGGGCGTCGGCTTCGGCGCGGTCCTGCGCCTCCTGGACGAGGCGGGCGGACCCGGTCAGGACGGTTCCGGGACCGACATAGACGTCCCTGAGCTGGATGCCCCGATCGGTGAGGAGGAACTCGCGGACCTGATTGGAATGGGCCATCCCCCGGCTCTTGAGGATGAACAGGAGGCGGTTGCGTTCGCCACTGGTTTCGACGTTTCGCAGCAGCAGCCAGGTGTCGATCAGCGAGGAGATGCCCGCCTCGGACTGTTCCTCGGCGTGCTGGGCTTCGGTCAGGCTGGTGAACAGGCTGGTGATCTGCTGGTTCTTGAGATAATCGATCATGCGGGTGACCATGGCCTTGACCTCGCGCTGGTCGCCGATGCCGAGCAGGTTGGAAATCGGATCGACCACCATGGCCGCGGGGCGGAAATCGTCGATCTGCTTGTGCATGCTGACCAGGTGCTGCTCGAGGCCATAGAGGGTCGAGCGCACCGCGTGGAAACGCAGGAGGCCCTTGCGGACCCACGGTTGCAGGTCGCAGCCGATCGAGCGCATGTTGCGCACGATCTGCTCGGGGGCTTCCTCGTAGGTCAGGTAGAGGAAGCGCTGGCCCTGGCGGCAGAGACCGGCGGCGAAGGCGCTGGCGATGCTGCTCTTGCCGGTGCCGGCGGCGCCGGAGACGAGCACGCTGCTGCCCTGGTAGTAGCCCTGGCCGCCCAGCATGGCGTCGAGTTCGTCGATGCCGCTGGAGACGCGGTCGGTGCGGACGGGATAGTCCAGGCTCAGCGAGCTGATCGGCAGGACGCTGAGGCCCCGTTCGTCGATCATGGTGGGGTATTCGTTGGTTCCGTGGCAGGAGCCTCGATATTTGACGACGCGGAGACGGCGGGTGGCGATCTCGTTCTTGACGCGGTGGTCGAGGAAGATCACGCAGTCGCTGACGTATTCCTCGAGTCCCTGGCGGGTGAGCGTCTGGTCGCCTTTCTCTCCGGTAATGACGGCGGTGACGCCTCGGTCCTTGAGCCAGCGGAAGAGACGTCTGAGCTCGGCTCGGAGGATGGCCTGGTTCTCGAGGCCTCCGAAGAGGGTCTCGATGGTGTCGATGGCGACGCGTTTGGCTCCGACCTCGTCGAGCATGGAGGCGAGTCGGATGAAGAGGCCGTCGAGGTTGTATTCTCCGGTTTCCTGGATCTCGCTGGGTTCGACGCGGACGTAGTCGACCGCGAGTCGGCCTTCGCGGACGAGGTCGTCGAGGTCGAAGCCGAGGGAGGCGACGTTGTCGGCGAGGTCTTCGGGGGTCTCTTCGAAGGCCATGAAGACGCCGGGTTCGTTGTAGTCGCGGATGCCTCGGACGATGAACTCCATGGCCAGGAGGGTCTTGCCCGAGCCAGCGCCGCCGCAGACCAGGGTGGGCCGGCCTCGGGGCAGGCCTCCGCAGGTGATCTCGTCGAGTCCGCGAATTCCGGTGGGGCATTTCGCGAGCCCTTCGGGGCCCTTGCGTCGTCGTGCACGGTTTCCTCCGCCTTTTTTCTGTTTCGCTCCCCTGGCCATCAGTGACTCCAACTACAAGAAATAACGACCCCACGGATACCCATCCCCGGGACCTGCGGATTGCCATGTGGCATTTGCCGGGCCTTTGAGGCCCATCCGCGCCAAAACCCAACTGTATAGGGAAATGCACCGCGCCTGTATAGGGAAATCCCTTAATCGCGTGACATGGGCGGAGTTTCGCACGGCGGCTCTGAAGTGTCGCCCGCGCGGCCAGGTTCGCCATCCCCAAACCTCCGCTGCACTGCGGTTTGAGGCTGCCACCCAGACACTTGGACAGGCGGGAACACACACTGCGTGGGCATGAGTGGTGGGGGTGAACACAAAAAGCGAGGGTGTGGTATAATCGGCAGATGGGCAAGAGTGTCAACGATAGTGATCGATTTCTTCCGACGACGGCGGAGGCGCTGCGCCGGCGCGGCTGGGGGGAGGCGGACGTCATCCTGATTACGGGCGATGCGTACGTGGACCATCCGTCGTTCGGGGCGGCGCTGATCGGGCGGTGGCTGGAGAAGCTGGGATATCGGGTGGCGATTCTGGCGCAGCCCGACTGGCGGAGCGTCGAGCCATTCCGGGCGCTGGGAAGGCCCAGGTTGTTCTGGGGGATCACCAGCGGGTGTATCGATTCGCGTTTGAACGACTATGCGTCGCTGGGACACCGTCGCAAGCAGGACGTGTACAGTCCAGGCGGTGCGGCGGGCCTGCGACCCGGGCGGCCTTTGCTGGTGTATTCGGCGCGGGCGCGGGAGGCGTATCGCGAGGTGCCGATCGTGCTGGGGGGGCTCGAAGCGAGTCTGCGCCGGCTCGTGCACTACGACTATATCGAGGATCGGCTCAAGCGGTCGGTGCTGGTGGATGCCAAGGCGGACCTGCTGGTGCACGGGATGGGCGAGCGGGCGGTGGGGGAGATTGCGCGGAGGCTGGAGGCGGGGCGGTCGATTCAGGAGCTGACCGACATTGCCGGTACGGCGTATATCGCGCACAAGGGGGCTGCGGTTCCCGAGGGCGCGGTGGCTCTGCCTTCGCTGACGCAGCAGAGTGACGAGGCGTCGCGGTTCATGACGAGCCATCAGCAGTACCAGGCGCAGGCGGGGGCGGGGGGCAGACCTGTCGTGCAGGAGCAGGACCCGGGGACGCTGGTGGTGCTGCCGGCGGCCCAGCCTTTGAGGGGGGAGGAGCTGGATGCGCTGTACGACCTGCCGTTTGCCCGCGCGTGGCATCCGCGCTACGATCGGGAGGGGGGCGTTCCGGCGCTGACGCCCGTGCAGTTTTCGATTACGACGCATCGCGGCTGCTTCGGCGGCTGCTCGTTCTGTTCGATCGGATGTCACCAGGGCAAGCAGATCCGCTCGCGTTCGCTCGCGTCGCTGCTGAGCGAGGCGGATCGGATTCGGAAGCATCCGCAGTTTCGCGGGACGATCGAGGACCTGGGCGGACCATCGGCGAACATGTACGGCATGGAGTGCACGCAGAGCGAGGTGTGTGGGCGGGCCAGTTGTCTGTTTCCGACGCCGTGTCGCAAGGGGGGTTTTGACCATGGGCCGATGCTGGAGATGATGGAGGCGTTCGTGCGGTGGAGCCGGAACGGGTCGAAGCGCACGAACGTTTTCGTTGCGTCGGGGATCCGGCACGATCTGGCGCTCCAAAGTCGGGACTATCTCGACTTGCTGGTGAAGCACTTCGTGGGCGGTCATCTGAAGGTGGCGCCGGAGCACTATTGTGCGGGCGTGCTGGATCGGATGGGCAAGCCGCATTTCGAGGTGTTCGAGGAGTTCGAGGCGCGGTTCGCGGAGTCGTGCAAGCGGGTGGGCAAGGAGGCGTATCTCGTGCCGTACTTCATCAGCGCCCATCCGGCGTGCGGACCCGAGGCGGCGCTCCAGCTCACCGAGTATCTCGTGTCCCGTTCGTGGCGACCGCGACAGGTGCAGGATTTCGTGCCGATCCCGCTGACGCTTTCGACGGCGATGTACGTCTCGGGCGCCGACGCGGGCGGACGCAGGATCCACGTGCCCACCTCACGCAAGGAGAAGCGCCTCCAGGCGGCGCTGATGCAGTACTATCAGCCTCAGAACCGCAAGGTGCTGGCCGAGTTCCTGCGCGAACGCAGACGCTCCGACCTGCTGGGCAAGATCGAGCGCGTCCGTACGCCCAAGCCTCGACAGAGGAAGTGACGCGCTAGGTCAGGTCAGCGGATGTAGGTATCGAAGACGCGGACGGACTTCCACGTTTCCCGGTTCTCTGCGATGAAGGTCTGGTGGTCCGCTGCCTGCTGGTAGAGATCGTGATATTTCCTGCTCTCGAAGACGATGTGCAGGCTGACGTGCCAGTCGCGCACGTTGACGTCGCGGTCGTGGGATTCGACGATCTCGCCGGCGGCGAAGGCGACGATGCCAGGCTCACCGCTGAGGTACTGGTAGCAGTCGGCGATCAGTTTGGCCCGCGCGGCTTCGGAGTCGTCATGGAGCGTGAAGTAGACGTTGTGCGCCAGCGCGGGCGGCTCCAGGCGGCAGGGGGCGGGCGCATGGGCGCAGCCCGAGACGGTGACGGCGATCGCCAGTAAGGTCAGCAATGCAGGGTACTTCATAGCAGCCTCCCAGGGGTTTCTTGGACATCATAGAGCGGCAGCGGCTCTCGTCAAGGAAGAAGACACGGTTGGGTGCATGACCGTACTTGCGATCCGGCTCTGTAGGACGTTACCTGCCGGGCACCGATTCCTGGGCGGGGGCAAATCCGAAATGCGAAGCACGAAATCCGAAACAAGCCCAACGCAGAAAATCCCAATGACCCAAGGCGCCCTTATGCTCAGGGCAAGGGCTGCGCTATATTCCATGCCGGCGTTGTCTCGTGCTTGCACCTTTTTGGGTCATTCGGGCTTGTTTGGGATTTCGGATTTCGATATTCGTGCTTCTGCCATGTGCCCAAGCCAGCAACGCAGGAACGGTCATGCACCCGACACGGTTGGGTCTTGGCATGGGGCGGGGTTTCGGGTTTGATATCGGCGTCCCGGTCGCGGCGGGCGCGGCGGGCGGATTCGGGTGGCGGTCAAAGGGCCCGGTGTATGCGTGTGATTCTGACGACGACGCTGCTGCTGTGTTGCAGCAACATTTTCATGACGTTCGCCTGGTACGGGCACCTGCGGAATCTGTCGCACCGCCCTTGGATCCTGGCGGCGCTGGTCAGTTGGGGCATCGCGTTTTTCGAGTACCTGATCCAGGTGCCGGCCAATCGGATCGGGCATGGCATGCTCAACGTCGGGCAACTGAAGATCCTCCAGGAGGCGATCACGCTGATGGTGTTCGTTCCGTTTTCGATTCTGTATATGAAGGAGCACATTCGCCTGGACTATCTGTGGGCGGGTCTGTGTATCCTCGGGGCGGTGTTCTTCGTCTTCCGGCAGAAGCTGTTCGGGGGGTGAGACAGACCCCGTTGCCATGCTGCGCGCTGTGCAAAAAAGGAGCGGGCTGCGACACGTATCGCAGCCCGCGGGCAAGTGATGATGAGAGCGATTTCGATCAGCTTGGCGGCTCGACGATTCTCAGGACGAGACCGGTCGTGCCATAGGGTCCCAGGGCTTCGCTGGCGAGGATGTAGATCTCCCCGTCGTGGTCCTGTCCGATGCCCTTGAGGAAGAGGTTCAGGGGCGTGCGGTCGGCGCCGACGAGCAGCTCCTGGATTTGTCCGGTCCAGAGGCTGGCGACGAAGAGACGCCCCTGGGGCGAACTGAACGCGCGGGAGTAGTCGCCAAAGACGTAGAGGCCCTGCAACTGCGGCGCGAGGGTTCCGCGGTAGAGGTGTCCGCCGACGACGGCGAGGCCATCGTCGTGGTCGTACTGGAGGACCGGGTCGATCAGCGTGGGGTCTTCGAAGGGCACGCCGATCGCGATGTCTTCGGGATCGAAGAGGAAGTCGCCTTCCTTGAGGTTCCAGCCGTAGTTGCCGCCTTTGCGGACGACGTTGATCTCCTCGACGTGACCCTGGCCGACGTCGGCGACGAGGAGGGCGCCGGTAACCTTATCGAAGCTGAAACGGTAGGGATTGCGGAAGCCATAGGCGAAGATCTCGTCGATGCCGTCGGTGCCGACGAATTCGTTGTCCCACGGGATGCGGTACTGGCCGTTGGCGCCGGCGGGGTTGCGGCTGTCGGGCGCAGCCTCGGGTGGCAGCGGATCGATGCGCACGATGCTGCCATGGATGGTCGCGGTGTTCTGGCCATTGCCGGTGGGGCCATGTCCATCGCCGGCATCGTTGGCGGCGCCGCCATCGCCCAGGGAGATGTAGAGATAGCCATCGGGGCCGAAGGCGAGCTGACCTCCGTTGTGGTTGAATTGCGGCTGATCGATCCGCAGCAGGACGCGGGCGGTGGTCGGGTCGACGACGTTCTGGCCTCGAGCGAGCTGCCATTCGGTGACGACGCTCTGGTGGTTGATCTGGTCGGGTTCGAGGTCGAGCGTGAAATCGGCGGGGCCTCCGACGGGCTCACTCGTGTAGGTGTAGATCGTCTGGTATCCGGGACTGCTCGGGTCGGCGAATCCGGGGTGGAAGGCCAGACCGAAGAAGCCTCGTTCATCGTAATCGTTGACATCGAAGGTGCCGAAGATGCCCAGGGGTTGGACGAGGCGGTCGGTGACGTCGAGGAAGGGGGTCGGCTGGAGTTGACCCTGGTCGATGACGCGGACGGGGCCGGATTGCTCGACTACGTAGAGGCGACCGGGGACGCTGGGGTCGGGCACCAGGTCGACGGGGGCGTTCAGTCCTGAAGCGACGACCTCCATGTCGATCCGGATCGGCGAGGGGGCGATCGTATCGGCGATCGGCAGCCCGACGATGGTGAAATCGCCACGCATTTCTATGAAGTGCGGGCGGCAGCGATAGCCAGGGGTGCGGCCTGACTCGGTCATGGCCTGGTAGAGGCCCGTCGTGAGGGTGAAGGCGACGGTTCCCTGGCCATCGTCCTGCCAGTTCACGTGCGGGTCGGATTCGAAGGTTCCGGTCGCGGCCATCGAGAGCAGGACCCGATCCTGTGTGGGCGAGGAGGACTTGGCGATGACCTCGAACGGGTGGACGACGTGGGCGGTGACGGTGACCTGGTACCGTTTGCCCAGTTCCAGAGGCAGCGTGGGGTCGGCAGTACCGATGGTGCCGAACTCGACGTCGGGCGGGGTGAAGGCATCCAGGCGATAGGAGGAGGAGCCGATATTTCCGAACGTCCAGGTCACGTCCGGCGGCTGGGCCTGGGCGGCGACGGTCAGCGAGAGTGCCATCGCCAAGACCAGCCCAAGATTGTTCATTCGCAACGCTTCCATTGTCTCGATCTCCCTACAGAGCACAGTAGTTTGTCCGACCCAGGTTTTCACACCAACGAATGGCGACGGGTAAGACTTGAATCATCCTACTATTCCTATGGGTATGCAGTTCATTGTTGCGAGGGAATTTTGTGGGGGTGTCCGGGGAAGGACGCACTCGGGGCCGCACTCCGAATGAGGCTGCGATATGCGCCCGGGTTGGGAGGCAATCCTGTGGCTATGGCCAGGTGGAGGAGACCCGGGAGACCTCCAGCGACTGGACCGCGATCGGGGCGCCCTCGCAGAAGAATCGGAGGGAGCGGTTTTCGTCGGGGAACCTGACGCCCATCGGCATGTAGAGCAGGCCTTCGTTGGCGAAGATCTCGATCGAGGTGCGATCGACCAGGACATCCAGCGCGACCGAGCCATTGTCGGGGGCCAGCGGGGCGGTCCGGTCGCCACAGGAGAGAATGCGGTTCTTCGGGTCGTAGACGATGCGCGTGCCACGTACGTCGAGGACCACGCGGTCTGCCTGGCCCGGCTGGAAGCGGGCGGTGATGCGGAACAGGTCGCCCCGAATCCCGGAGAGCAGGTCTTTTCGGGGTTCGAGCTCGATGTCGGTCCAGCCTCGGTAGGGCTCCTGGATGCGTTCGATCTCGCGGACGGGGAGGGCGAACATGCGCAGCCCTTCGTCGGTGGTTCGCAGCGTCAGCTCGACGGGAAAGAGCATCATCTGGTTGAACGGCATTCCCGGCATCTCGACGCGGCCCCAGGCGATCTGGATGCGGCGACCGTCTTCGGGCGGGATGTTGTTGTAGGTCTGCGAGGCGTAGAAGCAGTTGCCATGGTTGAACTTGATCTTATCGGATTCGGGGGTGAACGTCTTGCCGTCGAAGGAGCCGATGCGGTAATCGCCATCGGCGGCGTAGAGGATCCAGCGGGTAGTGTCCTGGTCACCGTTGACGGGCAGCTCGAAGATCTCGGGGCATTCGTAGAAGCCTTCGATCCGGCTCTGGTACTGCCAGCTCTTGAGGTCGTCGGAGGTGTAGAACGCGATGGTCCGCTTGTCGTCGACCTCGTGGTAGAGGGCCATGACCCAGTGCTCGCCCGGCTCGTACCAGATGACCTTCGGATCGCGACCCTTGTGCTTGATGACGGGGTTGCCTTCGTATTCGGTGAAGGTGATGCCTCCATCGTTGCTGTAGACGATGCACTCGCCTCGACCGGTGCTGGTGTAGGCGGCGACGATGGGGGGCTCGCTTCCTTTCTGGAAGCCCGCGGTGTCGTTGGTGTCGACGAGGGCGCTGCCGGAGAAGCACCAGTCTCCGAACTGCTGGGGATAGAGGGCGATGGGCAGTTCGGTCCAGTGGACCAGGTCGCGGCTGACCGCGTGGCCCCAGTGCATGTTGCCCCACTGGACGCCATAGGGGTTGTGCTGGTAGTAGAGATGGTAGAGGCCCTGGTAGTAGACCAGGCCGTTGGAGTCGTTGTTCCAGCCGCGGCGCGAGGTGAAGTGGAATTGCGGGCGATACTTCTCGCGGTAGAGGTTCTCGGCGCCCTTGATCTGGTCGTCCTGTCCGACGAGATTCAGTCCGAACGAGGAGCGGGGCAGGCCGTCGACCTCGATGGTGGCTTCCTTGCCTTTGAACTCGCTGACGTCGAGGAAGACCCAGAAGTCGGGATCGATGTCGGCCAGCTCGATCTCGAATTCGCGAACGGTTTCGCCCTCGATGAGGACCCTGGCACGACGTTTGGGCGCCCCGTTCTTGACGGGGAAGTTCAGGTATCGGGCGGCAAGCAGGAGTTCCTTGCTCTTGTCGAAATCGGTTCGGGAGTTGCTCTGGAAGATGTGGTCGACGGTGATGTGGCCCCAGAGGCGGGTGTGGTTATCGACGATGCGGATCTGCGCGGTCTGGCCGATGAAGTCGGACACGTCCCAGATTCGTGCGCTCATCCGCTCGGTGCCGCCTGGGCGGTTGTTGCGTCCGGTGGCGGTGCGCACCATGCGTCCGTTGACGAGGAGGTCCATGCAGGTGAGTCGGGGGTAGCCGCCTCCGCCGATCAGGAAGTGGATGTACTGGCGTTCGATTTTGAACGGAGGCGAGGTGAGCGTGCCCTTGGAGGCGTCGCCTTCGCGGAAGCTGTTGACCAGGCCGTAACCCTTGAAACCGGTGACCGTCAACTGTCCGGGCAGGGCGCCTCGGACGGGTCCGCTGCCGAAGGCGTTTCCGAGGACCTCCCAGCCATCGTAATCGCTGCCTTCGAAATCGGCGATGATGAGGTCCGGCTCATGGGCGCCGGAGCAGAGAGCGGGGAGGAGGATCGCCAGAAGAATCAATGCCCACTGTCGCATGGGAGCTTCCTTTCTTTGTTCCGTTGCGTTCGTCTTGCTTCGACCGGATGGCCGGCCGGGTTGCGTGTATGGATTATGCGATTTTTCGGCGTTCGGGGCAAGTCTCTCTGGACCGCAATTGGCGGTACTCGTGTCAGGTCAGTGGGACTGGCATTCGCTTCGGATTCTTGTTATGATGACGGGTGAATCGATTGGGCGTTTTCCGATGCGAAAAGACGCGTGTCCGACTGGGGCGACGCGATGGATTTACGGGGGTAGCGATGAGGCAACACAGTGGGTGGCGGGTGATCCCGGGGGAGCGGCGTCTTCTGCGATCGAATGCACATCTGATCCTGTTGGCGATCCTCGGCGTGGTGTGGTTCATCTCGACGGCGCCGGCGGCGGCCGATCCCAACGAGATAGCGTCTCCGTACGGGTTTCTGGATTTGGACGATCCCCGTGCGGTGGTGGATGCCAACGGGGCGCCGCTGTTGACCTTTGTGCGATATGAAGCGGACGACGGCGTGCTCTGGGCGCGCGGGTTTGTCGATATCGATGCGTGGTGTGCATTCGCCCGCAAGGATCCGACCCTGTCGGCCAGCAAGACGGAGCAGGCGGGTTGGGCGCTGAGCGTGGGGGACGAGGCGATCTTCTGGCCCCTCCAGGCGCTGATGTATATCTGTCCGGAGGTGCGCGACACCGTCGGCGCGATCGAGAGCCGGCCGGTGGTCTTCGACCGTTTCACGCGGAAGTGGAGGGCACCGCACATCGAATTTACCGACGGGGAGAATCTGTGCCAGCAACCCTCGGGCACCGTGTACTGGAATCCGACGATCACCAGGGCGTATGGGGCGCCGGTGGCGTGGGATGTGTTTCCGCCTCTGGTGGGTCTGGCGCACGAGCTGGTCCACGCCTGGCAGCGGGTGGTCGAGGATCGGCAGATGTACGGCAGTTCCATGCAGGTGGAGGCGATGAAGCGGGAGAACGTCGTGCGTTATGCGTTCTACCGCAAGGTTCCGGGGTTTGAATGGGTGAGACCTCGTCCGGGCAACAAAGGGTATTTCCGCAACGGCACGTTCGTTGCGTATTTCGAGGACATGGAATGGTCCGAATGGTCTGTCGATTTCAATCCCATGCTCGATATCTTCGAGGACGAGCGATGAGGGTTTCGAGGCTGCTGACAACGATCTGGATGGTGAGTTTGCTCGCTGCGGGGAGCGTGCATGGGGCCGAATTTGCCGGCGGGACGGGCGAGGCGGCCGATCCGTACCAGATTGCCACCGTTGAGCAACTGGTCTCGATCGGCGACGATCCGGCTCTGCTGGACAAGCATTTCCGGCTGGTCAGCGATCTCGACCTTGATCCGAATCTGCCGGGTGGGCGGGTGTTCGACGGAGCGGTGGTCGCACACGACGGACTGCTTTATGCCTCCCCTTACGTGGCGTTTACCGGGCGCTTCTATGGTGAAGGTCACACGATTCGGAACCTGACGATTCGCACGGAAACGCTGCAATATCTGGGGCTGTTCGGTGCGATCGGATCGGGCGGACGCATCTACGATCTGAACGTGCAGAACGTCTCGATCGAAGGTCCGGGGCGCATGGGCGCGCTGGCGGGGTCTAATGACGGTACGATCATCCGCTGCCACGCCAGTGGCCTGATTCGGGCGGCGAACCAGAGCGAATGGATGGGCGGTCTGGTCGGGACGAACGAAGGGGGCATCGGCGACTGCTCTGCGGATGTGTCCGTGACGGCCGGCGAGGACAGCTTTCTGGTCGGCGGGTTGGTGGGCGTGCATCGCGGACGGATCGCCAACGGCGAGGCGACGGGAGAAATACGCGTCGGCGCTCGCAGCTTCAATGTCGGCGGGCTGGTCGGCGGGTGCTTTGGCGGAACCGTCGAGAACAGTCTCGCCAAAGGGGACGTCGCAGCTTTGGATGGGAGCTGGAGTCTGGGCGGGCTTGTCGGCCGGGCCGATTCCAATGCGTCGATCGTGCTATGTCGTGCCGACGGCGGCGTTACGGGCGGGTCGGGCTGCCGCGACCTGGGCGGTCTGGTCGGGCACCTGGAGTGCGAGGTGAGCCTTTGCCATGCGAAGGGCGGTGTCGCGGCCCTGGCGGGCAGTCACAGCCTGGGAGGCTTGGCGGGTTCGGTGGTGGGGGGGCTGGTCGCAGATTGCCATGCCAGTGGTGCGGTCACCGGCGGGGCGGGCAGCCGTCTTCTGGGCGGATTGATCGGGCAGGTCCGCGCGTCGGGCGATATCCGGAACTGCTATGCTGTCGGCAGGCTCGTGCGGGACGACGCCCAGTACGAGCGAGGCGGGCTGATCGGCAGTATCGAGGGGGGACAGCGGGTGCGCGTCAGCGGATCGTTCTGGGATCGACAGGCCAGCGGATCTGCTGAGAGCGCGGCCGGGGTCGGGCTGACCACGGCGCAGATGCGGGATGCCGAGACGTTTCGATCCGCGCGGTGGGATCTGGAGGGCGTTCGGTCCGATGGGACGGCGGATGTCTGGCGTCTGGGTACCGAGGATGGGTATCCCCGACTGGCGTTTCTTGGCGATGCGAACGATCTGCACGCGCTGGAAGGGGCAGGCACCTCGTATGAGCCTTACAAAATCGGCACGGCGGAAGACCTCGGCGCGGTCCGGCGGTACAGCAGGTTCGCGTGGTACAAGCTGACCGCCGATCTCAACCTGGCGGGCATCACCTGGACGGAGTCGCCGATCCCGGTGCTTCGCGGGTATTTTAACGGCAATGGCCATCGGATTTTGAACCTGACGATCGAGGGGGGCGCCGCTCGGGATGTGGGTCTGCTCGGACGCATCGAGAGCGGGGCCTGGGTCTACGATCTGGGCATCGAGGGCGTGTCGGTCTCGACCGATGGGGAGATCGCCAGCGTGGGCGCTCTGGCGGGCACCAACGCAGGGAACGTGGTCGGCTGCTACGTGACGGGCGCGGTTGAAGCGGGAGTCGGCAGTCTGGCGGTCGGGGGCGTGGTCGGATCGAATCGGCGGGGGTTCGTTGCCGACAGCTATAGCACCGCGACGGTCCTGGCCTCCGACGGCGAAACGCGAACCGGCGGATTGGTGGGCTTCCATTTTGCGGGGGCGGTTTCGGGCTGCTATGTCGCTGGTCTCGTCGCGAATGCAGAGGAAGGCCCCTACGTGGGCCCGCTGGTGGGCAAGAACATGCAATTTGCGCTGATTGCTTCCAGCTATCTGCTGAGCCCTTCGGCGGACGCCGCTGCCGACGACCTGGGTACGCCTCTGACGGACGACCAGATGAAGCAACAGGCCAGCTTCGAAGGCTGGGACTTCGCCCAGACCTGGACGATCTGCGAGGGCCGGAGCTATCCCTATCTGGCATGGGAGCAGTTCCCCTGCGACCCCTGACACAGTCCTTCTGAGGGCAATACGAAGACATGCGCAGGAAAGAAGGGTTTATGCTTGCGTGGGGGTGGACAAAATTGTAGGCTTTGGGCGGTGGTCTACAATTTTGTTGGTTGTTTTGTGTGGAAATCGGAAGTATGGCAGGGATGAAGACGAAGTCGTCGGCGGAGGTGGAGCTGTTGAGCGATGTGGCGAAGGCGTTCGCGGAGTCGCTGGACCTGGAAGAGACGCTCAAGAGCATCCTGAAGTCGCTGGACACGTATCTACGTCTGCGGCGGGGCACCATTACGCTGCTGGATTCCCAAACCGAGACGCTGAGGATCCGGGTCGCTCATGGGCTCAGCGAGAAGTCCAAGAGCCTCGGCAGCTACAAGGTGGGCGAGGGGATTACCGGACGGGTCGTGCAGACGGGCGAGGAGATCGTGGTGCCCGACATCTCGCGGGACCCCCGGTTTCTCGGCAAGACGCAGGCGCGCGAGTCAGCGGACGGGCGACGGACCGCGTTCTTCTGCGTGCCGATCAAGCTGGACGGGCAGACGGTGGGGGCGCTGAGCGTGGACCGGCAGGCCCGACGGGCGGACGATTTCGAGGCCAACGTCCGCTTGCTCAACATCATCGCGACCATGATCGCTCAGGCGATCAAGCTCAACAAGCTGGTCGAGTCGGAGCGCAAGCTGCTCCAGGATGAAAACGTCCGGCTGCGACGCGAGCTGAAGAGCCGGTTCGACGTGCACAACATGGTCGGCACCAGCAACGCAATGCAGGAGGTGTACCGGCTCGTCGAGCAGGTGGCCGAGAGCACCGCGACCGTGTTGATCCGGGGCGAGAGCGGCACCGGCAAGGACCTCGTCGCGCATGCGGTGCACTACAACAGCCTTCGCAGCGAGAAGCCGTTCATCAAGGTCAATTGCACCGCGATGCCCGAGACGCTGCTCGAAAGCGAGCTCTTCGGGCACGAGAAGGGGGCGTTTACCGGGGCGGTGGAGCGCAAGCTCGGGCGGTTCGAGCGGGCCAACGGCGGCACGATCTTCCTCGACGAGATCGGCGACTTTCCGCCCAGCCTCCAGGTCAAGCTGCTGCGCGTGATCCAGTTCCGCGAGTTCGAGCGGGTCGGCGGTATCGAGACGATCAAGGCCAATGTCCGCATCATCGTCGCGACGCACAAGCACCTGGAAGGACTGATCCAGGAAGACTTGTTCCGCGAGGACCTGTACTACCGGATTAACGTGTTTCCGATCTACCTGCCACCGTTGCGGGATCGCAAGGACGACATCATGCTGCTGGCCGACCATTTCCTGGAACGTTTTGCCGCGGAGAACGGCAAGCGGATCTCGCGCATCTCCACTCCTGCTATCGAGATGCTGACGCGGTACCATTGGCCAGGCAACATTCGCGAGTTGGAAAACTGCATCGAGCGGGCGGTCCTGCTGTGCAGCGACGACGTGATCCGCAGCGAGCATCTGCCGCCGTCGCTCCAGATGATCGACCGCAGTCAGGTGGGGGCCAACCCCTCGCTGACGGAGATCATCGCCAACAAGGAACGCGAACTGATCGTCGATGCGCTCAAAAAGGCGGGGGGCAGCCAGCGCAGCGCCGCCCAGGAGTTGGGGGTTACCGAACGCATCCTCGGCTACAAGATCAAAAAGTACGGCATCCATCCCAAATATCTCTAGCGGCTTTCTTCCCAGCGGTTGCGTGTCATGCGGGCGCCGTCGGATTCTTTGCAGAAATTTCGATTTCCGGGTTAGAAATCGGAGCGACGGACGTCTATCTGGGTGAGGGGATCGTCAGATCTCCAGGTTGAGCGACAATGCTTTTGCATGGAGCACCGCGATGAAACGGAACGGCTGTCTGACCTTCGACGGATGTGATGAGCGTCCGGTTCACGTAGAGCTTGGGGCCTGCGACGGCCTGGCGATCGATCACGAGAACCTCTTTGCATGGAGCGCTCGGGCCCGGCGGGAGACCGAGTGCTTTCTCAACGGGCACATTCGCGACGCCACCAAGGGCTGGCCTGTGCTGTCGGCGCGACGGATCGTTGCCTGACGGGAGCCGGGCTGTCCTGCGGCTGTCGATGTAGCTCCGTGGCGCGGCGAGCATGTCGCTGAGGCATTTTACGAAAATGCCCTATCCGTGCGCCGGGGCAAACGGAGTCGGGGAGAGAGGCCCGAGATGAATCGGGTTCGAGCGGGGCGTTCTCTGGTGGATTCAGTGGTCGTGGTATCGCAGCTTCTGCATGTACTGCCTGATGGCATCGATCGCCGGCTTCATCGGCATTCCTGTGGCGGCGCCTGAAACCTGGGCGGTCCTGAAGCGCCTCTTCTGATCGCCAAGCGCACAGTCCAAAGACCGAGGGCAGGGCTGTTTGAAAGCCCTGCCCTCGGTTGGTCGTGCTCTGTGGGGGCGGCGAAGGCCTGCGCCCGATGCGTGTTAGAACGCGGTGTAAATCGGTCCGGGTCGGCCGACGAGTCCGGCGACTTCGGCCGGGCTCAGGGCGCGGTTGTAGATGCGGACCTCGTCGATCCTCCCGTTCATGTACTCGGTTCCGGAGGCGTTGCCGATGCGCAGTTCCTGGTCGGCCTTCATCAGCAGCGGGGTGCCGCTGAACGTCACGGTGGTGGCGAGCACACCATCCAGGTAGAGATCGGCGGTGTCGGCGGCATCGTCGATGGCATAGGCGATGTGGTGCCAGTCACCGATGCTGACGACGCCCCCATGGGCGGCGTCGATGTCGACGCTGGTGTTGAGCCAGACGCTGCCGTCGCCGATGTCACCGTGTACACGGGTCGCCTCGACCTTGAGGTCGAACGTGTTGTCGCTGTTGAAACGCGTCCCGAGGATCGCTCGCAGTGCGTCCAGATCGTTGACGTTGATCCAGGCGGCGACGGTGAATGAATTCAGTGCGAAATCCTCGGAGTAGGGGACGGAGACGTATTGCGGGACGGTGGCGTTGCTGGCCAGGTCGATGGCCTGACCCTGATAGCCTTCCATAAAGTCGGGCGTTCCGGAGATGGTTCCATCGTGATTGCCCGCGGCGTCGCTGGCGTCGCCATCGAGCGGATAGTAGGCGACGAGACTCGCCTCGTCCGGCAGGACCGGCTCAACCGTTTCGCCGGCGTAGGGCCAGAGGCGGACGTCGTCGATGAAGAGCGTTCCCGCGGCGCCGGCGCCTTCGACGCCGATCGCCAGGGTGTTGACGTTCTGCACGTTCAGCGCGGTCAGGTCGATCGTCCAGGGGATCCAGGCGGCGATCTTCAGGTCTTCGGATGACCCGTCATAGAGGACCTTGGTACCGTTGACCTTCACGTAAAGCTGCCCGGTGGTGTTGGCGGGGTCGCCCATGAAGTGCAGCGACAGGCTCTGGATGCCGTATTGCGACCAGTTCTGCGAGTCTTCGAAGGAGCGCTCGGTCTCGGAGAGGGAGAAATCGCCCGTGTTGTCGTAGGCGAAGGGCATGGACTCGTCGCCATTGTGGGCCAGGGTCGTCTCGGTGAACGGGGCGTCGAAATAGCCGACGGTGGAGCCTCCGAGCGCCTCATTGATCCAGCCGTCGATCCAGGTTTCGTAGATCACGTTCTCGTTGTCGTCGTAGGTCTCGAAGTCTTCGACGACAATGGACTCGGCGACGGAGAAATTCCAGACCGCGCTGGTCCAGACGGCGGGTTCCTCGGCGTCGTTGACCTCTTCGACCTTCCAGTAGTAGGTCTGTCCCAGTTCGAGAGCGGCCTCATACTCGGGCTCGTCCACTGCAATCGCGGAAGCGGCGCCGTCGATGACGGCCTGTTCATCGGTGTCCAGGTAGAGATTGTGCTGCGCCGCTTCGCGACCCGGCCGCCAGCTCAGCGTCAGCGCGGGGGATTGATCCGCGGCGCCGGAGGCGGGGTGAGGCTGACGCGCGAAGGCGGGGACATGAGTGAACTGGACTTCGCTGAGGCCGTACTTCGGGGTACCCATGGCGCCCCATCCGCTGTTGACGGTCAGGCGAACGTATCGGGCGGCAATGCCGTCAAGGTCCACCTCGGTAGTCATGGCGAGGGCGCTGTTGCCGGTGGCCTGGTCGAGGACCACATCGGCCAGAACCGCCCACTCGGCACCATCGACGGAGTATTCGATAGTGGCGTCTTTGATGCCGAACCCGAGGATCGCTTCGAATTGCGAGTTGTAGTTCCAGACGCGCATGGTGTCGAGTCTCAGGACGCGATCGAACTCAAACTGAATCCAGAGCGGCACATCCCCATCGGGTACGGCCAGCCACATGTCGGACGACTCGTTCGAGTGTTGACCGTCGGCGTCGAGGCCCGATCCGTTGACTGCGTTCTCCGGACCGCTCTCGGAGATGCCGCTGGTGGTGGCGATCACATTCTGGGCGATGTACGAGTACGGCTCGACGGTGAAGCTCCAGACGTTGCCGGTGAAAACCGTGTTGTCCGGGGCTCCGTTGACCTCGTCGACGCGCCAGTAATAGGTCTGGCCCAGTTCGAGCCGGCCTGGATCGAAGCCGGCGTCGGAGAGGCCCTGGCCGACGAGCACGCCGAGAGGAGTGGCGGCGGTAGCGGCGCTGACGTCGTCGAACGAGGTGCCGAGATAGACGTCATGCGTGGCGGCGGACTGGCCCGCGGTCCAGCTCAGGAGCGTGTCGCGGGAGACGTCGACCGCGCCGTCGGCGGGCACCGGCGCCGTCGCCAGATTGGTTTCCAGCATCTCGTTGGTAACGCCATAGAAATGGACGCCATTGTTGTTGTCGTTGGTGAGGAACTGAAACGTCACGTCGGTATCGTCGGCGGTGAAGGTGTAGTCGAGATAGTGGGCTCCGGCGGCGTCCCATTCGAAGTCGATGGGATCGCTGAAGACCCCGTCGCTTTCGCCATCGGCCTGGACGGTGATCGTGCGTTCCGTGTTGACGCCTCCCCAGGGGCGGTAATAGAAGCGGGTGGAATAGGTAGTACCGGGGACGAGGTCCGAGAGGGTCAGCTCGACGCCGGCGCCGATGGTGGTCGAGGCGGAATGGTAGATCATGTCGCGGAGCATTTCCGCCGAGTCGCCATCCGCGTAGGGGCTCGGGTCGTTGCCGGCGTGGACGGCGACGTTGATGGCGGCGCGCGTGTCGGTGATGGTGTAGCCGTAGCCTTGGCGACTGGTGTTGGTATAGGCTGCGGTGATGGCGGCGGTCGGTCCCTGTTCGAGGGCTACGCCGTTGATGGTGACGGGGGCGTTGGAGCCGAAGTCGAACGCGTGGGTGTAGGTCTTGGCGCTGTCGATGCCGATGGCGGCGTCGGTGCCGGTGGCGGGCAGCTCCACAAGGGTGAACGTCGCGCCGGTGGCGGCCACACTCAGGGCCAGCAGGGACAATAGAGAAACGACAAATCGAGTACCCATCCTTCCAGTCCTCCTACTTGCATGATCCGTGATGATTCCGGTTGATACGCTCGGGGTGCCAAGGGTGGCGGCCGCTCCTTTCTCCTTGCGCCATGGTCACGACCGGTGTCACTGTGCACCGGGTCTTCGCGGTACCCCACTCCACATCGTGGATACCCATATGGTAGCGTTCCGGAGGGGATTGTGCAAAGAGAACCGTTGGTTGCTTTGAATGGGTCGGGATGGCGGGCGAAGGGCGGTCCGGCCGCCGGATCGAGAACCAGTGACGACGCGGAGGCGTCTCGTACCGTGTTGTTGATACAAAATTGTAGTCACATGGTGATATGTCTACAATTTTGTCGTATTCACGTGGGCGACGCGCAGGCGGTAGCGTGGTTCTAGGTCTTTTTTATGAAAGGGTTTACGTCTTTTCTGGGTTCGTTCTGGTTTGCTGGTACGCAGGTTGCGTTATGCATCTCCAGCCTCATCGGTAGTCCATGGATCGATGCGTGATGGCAGCAGTGACGTCAAGTGATGGCAACAGTAACTGGAAGTAGGAGAGAAAACGAAATGCGCAAGTCCAAGGCAGTGTGGTGTGTGGCGGCAGTCGTTCTGGGATTCAGTACGGTTGGTCTCGCCGAGGGTGATGTGAGCGTCGGGGTGGGAGCCGACTTCATGAGCAAGTACGTGTGGCGCGGCCAGAACCTGGTGGACGACTGGGTGGCCCAGCCCAGCGTCAGTGTCGGCTACAAGGGGCTGACCGGTTCGGTCTGGGGCAACTCGGACATCACCGGTGAGACCGTAGACGACTGGGAATTCACGGAACTCGATTACACGATCGATTACTCGGGGACGGTTCCGGGCGTGGATGGGTTGGGCTTTTCGGTCGGGGCGATCTATTACGACTTTCCGAATTCCGATCTTCCCGGCACGACGGAGCTGTACTGGGGGTTCAGTCTGGATGTCCCGGCCAGTCCGTCGATCACGGTCTACCACGACGTGGATGAGGCCGACGGCATGTATGTCTCGCTGGGGGTCGGCCACAGCCTCGATATGCCGGAAGAGATTCCGGTGGGGGTCGATCTGGGCGCCAGTCTGGGCTGGGGCAACAAGAAGTACAACGAGTTCTACTGGGGCACGGACGGTTCGGAGCTGAACGACCTGGTGCTGTCGGTAGGGTTCCCGTTCGAAGTAGCGGGGGTGAGCGTGACGCCGAGCGTCAGTTATATCGCGCTTCTCGGCAGTGATGTCAAGGACTCGGATGCGTACGACACGGACGACGACATCGTCGTGGTGGGGATCGGCCTGTCGAAAGAGTTTTAGTCCGCGGTGCGGAAAGGATATCGAGGTGAAGATCATGCGATTGGGCGTAGTGGTACTGGCGTTACTCATCCTGGCGGGGCCGATTACCGCGGGAGCGGCGGAAGAAGCAACTCCGTCGGCGGTGGAGGCAGCCAAGGAGGGGTTGCAGACGAATATCAACATCGTGTGGACGTGTATTGCGGCGTTTCTGGTGTTCTTCATGCAGGCGGGCTTTGCGATGGTCGAGACGGGGTTCACCCGGGCCAAGAACGCGGTCAACATCCTGATGAAGAACCTGATGGACTTCTCGGTTGGATCGATCGCGTTCTTCCTGGTCGGGTTCGGCCTGATGTTTGGCAAGACCAACGGACTGTTCGGCACGACCCTGTTCGGGCTCAGCGGGGTCGAGCCTGGGGCGGACTGGAACTGGACTTTCCTGATCTTCCAGACGGTGTTTGCGGCGACCGCGGCGACCATCGTCTCGGGGGCCATGGCGGAACGGACCAAGTTCACCGGCTATCTGGTCTACAGCGCGTTTATCACCCTGTTGATCTATCCGATCTTCGGGTCGTGGGCGTGGGGCGGTCTGCTGGACGGCGGCGGCTGGCTCGAGGGCAAGGGGTTCCTGGATTTCGCCGGTTCGACGGTGGTTCACTCGATCGGCGGGTGGCTGGCTCTGGCGGGGGCGATCGTACTCGGACCGCGCGTGGGCAAGTACGGTCCCGACGGGAGACCGAAAGCGATTCTGGGTCACAACCTGCCGATGGCGGCTCTCGGTGTGTTCATCCTGTGGTTCGGATGGTTCGGATTCAACCCGGGCAGCACGACGACGGGGGAAGGCTCGATCGGGTACATCGCGGTGACGACGAATCTGTCGGCGGCCGCGGGGGCGATCGTGGCGATGATCACCGCGTGGATCCTGCTGAAGAAGCCCGATGCTTCGATGGCGCTGAACGGTGCGCTGGCGGGCCTGGTGGCGATCACCGCGCCATGTGACGGGGTCTCGCCGGTGGCGGCGATCCTCATCGGCAGTGTCGGCGGCGTGCTGGTCGTGCTGAGCGTGCTGTTCATCGACCACGTGCTGAAGGTGGACGATCCGGTCGGCGCCGTCAGCGTCCATGGCGTCTGCGGCGCCTGGGGCACGCTTTCGGTGGGCCTGTTCAATATGGAATCGGGCCTGTTCTACGGCGGTGGCCTCGGCCAGTTGGGCGTCCAGGCGCTGGGCGTGGTCACCGCATTCGCGTGGGCGTTCGGTCTGGGGCTGGGTCTGTTCTATCTGATCAAGGTCACGATCGGACTGCGGGTCTCGGAAGAAGAGGAACAGAAAGGGCTCGACATCGGTGAGCACGGGATGGAGGCGTATTCCGGCTTCCAGATCTTCACCACCATCTAGGGGCCTCGAGTTGTGGAGTTGAATCGATGAAACTGATAATCGCATACATACAGCCGCATAAGTTGCAGGACGTGAAACGATCTCTCTATGCCGCAGAGGTGTTCAAACTCTCGGTCACGAACGCTCTCGGATGCGGAGCGCAGAAGGGCTACCACGAGAGCTATCGTGGGGTCGAGTTCGAAGTGAACCTGCTCAAGAAGGTTCGGATCGAGATCGCGGTGAACGAGGATTTCGTGGACAAGACCATCAGTGCCATCATCGAAGGGGCCCGAACCGGGACGATCGGCGATGGCAAGATCTTCGTGCTGGACTTGCCCGATTGCATACGCATCCGCACTGGAGAGCGGGGCAGTGAGGCCATCGGGTGATTCGAATGGATACTTCCCTGGGGTCCCTCCCTTAGGGCCATCACTTCGTGTGCCCGTCGGGCCAGAAGACGGGTCCTGCCCTCGATGGGGCAGGACCCGGTTTATTTATGGCGGGGCGAAACGACGATGGGTCGCGAAACTACAAAATCGTTGATTTGCTTTGATGTGGATACAAAACTGTAGATTACCTGTTTTTGTTCCGCCAGGCGTTGAGGGCGTAAAGCCCTTTCGTTGCTGAAGATATGTGATTCTGCGTTGGATAGTCTCGGCCTGGCATGCCGTTTGTTCCAAGGGCTTACCAGTGATGGTGGGCGAGCGGTTTCGCCCGTACGCAATGGTCCGACGTGGAGGCACAGAACGTGATGGCAGCACAGAGAAGGGTCGTGTCGCGCCGGCGCTGGGCGGCGGTGACGGTATTTCTGGCAGGGGTTTTACTGGCGGGCAGGACCGCCTCGGCAGCGGAGGAGGGGCCGACGGTGGAGATGCTGGACCAGGGGTTGAACACGCTGTGGGTCCTGATCGCGGCGTTCCTGGTCTTCTTCATGCAGGCGGGGTTCGGGATGGTCGAGGCGGGGTTCATCCGGGCCAAGAACGCCTGCAACATCCTGACGAAGAACTTCCTCGACTTCTGCATGGCGTCGCTGGGTTTCTTTCTCGTCGGCTACGGCCTGATGTTCGGCAACGGCAACGCCTTTGTCGGCACGAAGGGCTGGTGCCTGATGGGGCTGGATCCCGTGGTGGGCGGCATTCCGCTGTACGCCTTCTGGCTGTTTCAGGCGGCGTTCTGCGGAGCGGCGGCGACGATCGTCGCCGGCGGCATGGCGGAACGCATGAAGTTCCCCGCCTACTTGATCTACTCGTTTCTGATCTCGGCCGTGATCTATCCGATCGTCGGTCACTGGATCTGGGGGGGCGGCTGGCTGTCGAAGCTGGGGTTTGCCGATTTTGCGGGTTCGACGGTCGTGCACACCGTCGGGGGCGTGGCGGCTCTGATGGGGACCGCGATCCTGAAGCCGCGAGAGGGCAAGTACGATGCCGAGGGTAAACCGAACGTTCTGGCGGGTCACAGCATTCCGCTGGCGTCCCTGGGTGTGTTCATCCTCTGGTTCGGCTGGTTCGGGTTCAACGCGGGTTCGACCCTGAGCGTGGGCGACGGGTCGATGATCGGGCGGGTGGCGATGAACACGAACCTGGCGGCGGCGACCGGTGGCATCATGGCGATGCTGACCGTCTGGAAACGGTTCGGCAAGCCCGATCTCTCCATGGCGATGAACGGCGCTTTGGCTGGGTTGGTCGCGATCACGGCGCCGTGTGCGTATGTGGATCCTTGGGCGGCGCTGGCGATCGGTGCGGCAGCCGGGTTCGTGGTGGTTCGCGGAGTGGAGCTGCTGGATCGATTCCGGATCGACGACCCCGTCGGCGCCGTTCCCGTGCACGGCATGTGCGGAATCCTGGGCACCCTGAGCATCGGCATCTTCGGCAAGGCCTCGCTGGGTCTGGCCCATGACGGCCTGATCTACGGAGGCAATCCCACGCAGTTGGGAATCCAGGCGCTCGGCAGCCTCAGCGCCGTGGTCTTCGTGGTCGTCTGCATGGGACTGGTCTTCAAGGCGATCGACGCGACCATTGGATTGCGGGTCAGTCGCGATGAAGAGTTGCGAGGGCTCGATATCGGCGAACACGGGATGGAGGCGTACGCGGGATTCCAGGTGTTCACGACCAGCTAGCGGGTGCCAGCGCTCAGGAGCAGACAGATGAAACTGATCATAGCCTATATTCAGCCACACAAATTGCAGGACGTCAAGAGGTCTCTATATGCGGCGGAGGTGTTCAAGCTCTCGGTGACGAACGCATTGGGATGCGGCGCGCAGAAGGGCTACCACGAGAGCTATCGCGGCGTCCAATTCGAAGTCAATCTTCTCAAGAAGGTGCGGATCGAGATCGCCGTCAATGAGGACTTCGTCGAGAAGACCATCGAGGCGATCATCCAGGGCGCGCGCACCGGCCAGATCGGAGACGGCAAGATCTTCGTCCTCGAGCTGGGGGACTGCGTCCGCATTCGCACCGGCGAGCGTGACGGGGAAGCGATCGGATGAGGAGGGTGCCTGGGTCGGTGGCGGCATACGTGTCGCCATCGAGTGAGCCATCATCGTCTGTACCCACCCTGTGGGTACGCGATCAGAGCCTCGCCCCCTCGGGCGAGGCTCACCTTTTTGGCAGGTCGCTCGCTACGATATTGTAGACACCGGCCCCGGAGGCCGACAATAATGTAGTTTTGTGCGAGGGTGTCATTCAGGGCAGGAAAGTCGTTATTCTTTTCATAACAAGGATTTAAAGCATTTTGTGTTGAAATTTCGATTCTGGCATGGTTGTTGCGAAAGGTTGCCTTAAGAATGCCGGCGTCGCGTCCGGCACGCCACGCCACAGACGATGATGGAGTCTGACGATGATGGTGGTCAGCAGAACACAGGATCTCTGTCCCTTTTTGCGGTCGGCGGTTCGGCCGTTGCGGACGCAGTTCGCCTCACGGTGGCCGTCGCTTCGTGGCAGTGGTCTTCACGAAGCCGTCTCCGTCGGGCTCCGGACGAAGCTTCTTCTTCTCGGTGCGGGCGGTCCGCATCGAGTCACGTGTGTATGGCCACGACACGCGCCGTGGCATTGGATGACGGGTGAGGCTTGTACGCCGTCGGCGGGCTCTGCTGGGGAACTCGCCGGGCGGCGCGAGCCTCACCCTTTATTGACAGGGGGGGCGGGGCCCGCTAGCATGGCCAAGATACCCGCCGTCACCGAGGAAGCGCAGGCCCTTGCGGTAGTTCTTGAAACGTAGGTGTTGTCGCATGCAGCGTAATCCGCAGGGGGGCGGGTTGCGATGCGGAACCATAGACCCAACAACCGGTGTGATGGCAATTGAGGAGTTGAAGATGTCGATTACAGTCAGCGAGGAATTCGGGCGCAACGTGTTCAACGAGGCGACCATGCGTGAATGTCTGCCGAAGAACGTGTTCCGCTCGCTCAAGAAGACCCTGGATGGGGAGCAGCCGCTCGACCCGGTTACGGCCGACGTGATCGCCAACGCCATGAAGGACTGGGCGATCGCGAAGGGCGCCACGCATTTCTGTCACTGGTTCCAGCCGATGACCGGACTGACGGCGGAGAAACATGATGCCTTCATCTCCCCGACGCCCGATGGACGGACCATCATGGAGTTCAGCGGCAAAGAGCTGATCAAGGGCGAGCCCGATGCCTCGTCGTTCCCCTCGGGCGGGTTGCGCGCCACGTTCGAGGCGCGGGGATATACCGCCTGGGACTGCACGTCACCGGTCTTCGTCAAGGAGAACGGCAAGAACATCACGCTGTATATCCCCAGTGCGTTCTGCTCGTATACGGGCGAGGCGCTGGACAAGAAGACGCCGCTGCTGCGATCGATGGACGCGCTGAACAAGCAGGCGGTCCGGGTGCTCAAGGCGCTGGGCAACACGACCAGCACGCGGGTGACCGCGACGATGGGTCCCGAGCAGGAGTACTTCCTGATCGATCAGGAGTTCTACAAGAAGCGTCTGGACCTGGTGCTGGCGGGGCGGACGCTGTTCGGCGCCAAGCCGCCGCGCGGACAGGAACTGGAGGACCACTACTTCGGTTCGCTGCACGAGCGCGTCGCCAACTTCATGAACGAGGTGAACCAGGAGCTGTGGAAGCTGGGGGTCACCGCGAAGACGCAGCACAACGAAGTGGCGCCGGCGCAGTATGAGCTGGCGCCGGTCTTCTCGACGGTGAACGTCGCGGCCGACCACAACCAGGTGACGATGGACACGCTGCAGAAGGTGGCGCTGCGGCACGGGTTCGTGTGCCTGCTGCACGAGAAGCCCTTTGCCGGTGTGAACGGCTCGGGCAAGCACAACAACTGGAGCATGGTAACCGACGACGGGCTGAACCTGCTCGATCCGGGCGATACGCCTCACGACAACATGGTCTTTCTCGTCATGCTGTGCGCGGTGGTCAAGGCGGTGGACCAGTATGCGACGCTCCTTCGCGCCAGCGTAGCCAACGCAGGCAACGAGCACCGACTCGGCGCCAACGAGGCGCCTCCGGCGATCGTATCGATCTTCCTGGGCGATCAGTTGACGGACATCTTCGAGCAACTGGCGAAGGGCCCGGCCAAGACCAGCAAGAAGGGCGGCCAACTCAAGCTCGGCGTCTCAACCCTGCCGCAACTGCCGAAGGACTGCACGGACCGCAACCGGACGTCCCCGTTTGCCTTCACCGGCAACAAGTTCGAGTTCCGCATGGTCGGCTCGACGCAGTCGGTGTCGGGACCGAGTTTCGTGCTCAACACGATCGTGGCCGACGTGCTCAGCGATATCGCCGACGAATTGGAGAAATCGCGGGACGTCAAGATAGCGGCGCAGAAGATTTTGCAGGACATTGCCGTCCAGCACGCCCGCATCCTGTTCAACGGGGACAACTACACGGCCGACTGGGTGACCGAGGCGGAGAAGCGCGGGCTGCCGAATATCTGCTCGACGGTCGAGGCGCTCAAGACGATCCCGACGAAGGAGAACTTCGCGGTGTTCAGCAAGCACGGGGTGCTCTCGAAACAGGAGTTGAAGGCGCGGACCGAGATCCTGCTGGAAGTGTACAGTCGGCAGATCAATATCGAAGCGCAGACGATGCTGAGCATGGCCAAGCGTCAGATTCTGCCGGCGGCGTGCGAATACTCGGCTCGGCTGGCAGAGACGGTCGCGGCGATTTCCGCGGTCGGCGCGGGCGCCGAGACGCAGAGCCGGATGCTGGGGCGGGTCAGCGAACTCGTGGCGGACCTGGAAAAGGGCATCGGCGAGCTGGAGAAGGTCCGGGCCGAGGCGGCGGAGGCGAAAGACGCAGAGAAACAGGCGGAAAGCTACGCCCACGAGGTAGTTCCGGCGATGCACATGGTTCGTGCGGCGGCGGACGAACTGGAAACGATCGTCGACGCCAAGATCTGGCCCTTGCCGATCTACGCGGAGATGCTCTTCATTCGGTAATCTGTGCTCCTGCCTACAGAGCGGGCCCTCGACCCGTGCGGCGCCGGACTAGCGCGGCGTGGCATGGATCGAGGGCCCTTTTTCGTTTCCTGTGGTCTCCTTTTGAATACCGGACCTTGTTTTCTATAGTTTACTTGGGGTCAGGCGGAGACTGTCTCGATGGGCCAGCGGTCCGATGAAACGGACCCGCAGGATACTGCGGTTTTCCAGCGGAGATCTCAGCAATGAAAACAAGAAACGGATTCACTCTGATTGAGATCCTGGTCGTGGTAGTCCTTCTGGGCGTGCTGGCGGGGATCGTGGTGCCGAAGTTCAGCTCGGCCACGCTCGAGAGCCAGACGACGGTGCTGCGGCGGGACCTGCAGACGGTGCGAACGCAGATCGCCTTGTACCAACATTATCACAACGGGGCGTTGCCCGCCGGTCCGGGGGAGACTGAGGAGGACTTCGTTCGCCGCATGACGAAGCAGACCGACCTGGCGGGCGATCCAGGCACGGAGTTCGGTCCCTACATGCTGCGCGTTCCCATCAATCCGTTCACGTCGAGCAATACCGTCCGGATCGGTGGCGTTCCCGCGGGTGCCGATACGCACGCCTGGCGTTTCGATCCGAATTCGGGGGGATTCCAGTCGGACGACAATTTCGACGGCGACGACGACGGACGGCTCGATCACCTGGCGTTCTGATCGGCGGGGGAGGGGCAGCCTGGAGGTCGGGCCGCAAGGCGCAGGCGGAGGGCTGGTCTGCCTGCGAACGGGCACATCGCATCTGCCGACTTCAATCACCGTCTTCACGATCTCCATCGATGGGTGCGGGACGATGCGTCTGCATGATGTGCCGGCCCACCTGTGCCAGGTCGGTCGAGGTGAACTCGCACTCGTAACAGCACCAGCACCATCCGTGATAGACCGGCAGGGAGCGCCGATGGTGCGTCAGCTCGATCAGGACGGCGAGATCCTCATCGCTGAGATAGCCTGCGTCGATCACCCCTTCGGGTATCGTACTCCATCCAACTCTCTGGACGGCAGCTTCTCGGTGGCTCATGTTTGACCTGCCGGCATTTGCCCGACGCGCGCCGATGCGGCGTACTTCGTACGGGCCGTCGCGTTCCAATGGCCGAGATTCGACACAGATTCCTCCGGTACGGTGCTCCGGGTGCCTGCCAATGGGCGACAAAGGTATCACTTCCCAGGGGCGAATCACAAGTCCTCAATTGCGCGGACAATATTGTTGCGGAGGGATCGCCGAGACCGCCAGCGGCATGCCGATCGAGAGAAAGGGGCTTGCTTTTGGGCGCGGGGGACCGTAGATTTGGCGGTCACATGGACCTGGCGATTGAGACCAACGGGCTGACACGTCGTTTCGGCGATCTGGTTGCCGTCGATGCTCTCGATCTGCGCGTGCGGACCGGGACGTTTTACGGCTTTCTCGGTCCGAACGGCGCCGGCAAGTCGACCACGATCAAGATGCTGACGGGCCTGCTGGCGCCCACCTCGGGAGGCATCCGTATCCTGGGCGAAGGCACGTCGGACATGCACCGGGCGCGGGAGGTCAAGCGGCGTATCGGCGTGGTGCCCGAGGACCTGGCGTTGTTCGACAACCTGACGGCGCGGGAATATCTGACGTTCGTCGGGCGGATGTACCAGTTGCCTGCGGAGACGGTGCGGCAGCGGGGCGATGAGTTGCTGGCGATGATGACGCTCGACCATGAGGACAAGAAGCTGACGGTCGAGTATTCGCACGGCATGAAGAAGAAGCTGGCGCTGGCGGCGGCGCTAATTCCGAACCCCGATCTGCTGTTCCTGGATGAGCCCTTCGAGGGGGTCGATGCCGTCTCGTCGGCGGTGCTTCGCGACACGCTCAAACGGTGCGTGCAGCGCGGGGCGACGGTGTTTCTGACCTCGCACGTGCTGGAGATCGTCGAGAAGCTGTGCACGGACGTCGGGATCGTCGCCCAGGGCAAGCTCGTGCATCAATCCACGATGGACGAAATTCGCCAGTTGGGCTCGCTGGAGCAGCGGTTCCTCGAGGTGGTGGGCAGCGACCACATCGAGCGTCAGAAGCTCAGTTGGTTGGAGGGATAGATGAACACGAGCCAGCTCCGCACGATTCTCTGGCTGCGCTGGCGTTTGAGCCGGAATCAATGGTCGCGGACGGGCAGTCTCGGAGTGGTTCTGACGGGGATCGTGATGGCGGTCGGGTTGGCGATCGGGGCCGGGGGGGCGGTCGTTGGTCTGGTGGCGGGGATCTTCGCTTTGCCCAAGGCCTCTCCCAACGCAACCCTGTTGATCTGGGACGCGGTCGTGGTCGCCTTCCTGTTCTTTTCGATGGTGTCCATCGTCTCGGACATCCAGCGTTCGGAGGCGATCGATATCGGTCGCATGCTGCACCTGCCGGTTTCGTTAAGGCAGGTCTTCATCATCAACTATCTCGCCTCGCACCTGTCGATCAACGTCCTTCTGTTCGTCCCCGGCATGCTCGGGCTGGCCTTCGGGCTGGTTCTGGGCGGGGGGCTGCGCATGATCTGGATGCCGCTTCTGGTGATCGGCCTGGTCTTCATGGTCACTGCGTGGATCTATTGCCTGCGCGGGTGGCTGGTGACGTTGATGATCAATCCGCGCCGCCGGCGGGCGATCATTGCGGGCGTGACGGTGGCGTTCATCCTGGTGACCCAACTGCCCAATCTGCTGGTCCAGGCGTTCGATGTCGATAAGCGTCGACCCGGTCGGGCGCCGTCGGAGTCCCAGGAGGAGGTACGTCCGGAAGAGCGACGGACGAAAGAGATTCCGGCGGTGGTGCTGACGGTGCACAAGGCGGTGCCGTTCCTGTGGGTGGGTTACAGCGCGCGAACGTTGGCGTTGGGCGACATGCCTCCGGCGCTGCTGGCGGCGGTGGCGATGTACGGGATTGGCGCTCTGGGACTGCGGCGCGCCTATCGGTCTACGATCCGGTTCTATCAGGGGGGCGAGACTGGTCGTAAGGCCAAGTCCAAGGCGAAGGCGAGAACGAAACGGGCGGCATCCGTCCGTGAGGATGGCGCCTGGCGAGTGCCGGGTATACCGGACGAGGCCTCGACGCTGGCCCAGGCCTTCTTCCGCACACTCAAACGGGCGCCGGAAGTGAAGATGTCGCTGGCGATGAACCTGATGTGGCTGGTCATTTTCGGCGGCATGGTGCTGCTGAAGCGGTCTTCCAGTACGCCGGAGGGCGTCAAGCCGTTCATGGCAACGGGGGCGGTGGCGGTGACGTTCTTCGGCATGGTCCAGCTCATGTTCAATATGTTCGGCTTCGACCGGGCGGGATTCCGCACGCTCGTGCTGCTGCCCACCGAGCGCCGGTGGATTCTGCTCGGCAAGAACCTGGCCTTGTTTCCGATCGCGATCGTCATCGGCTTCGTGCTGCTGATGCTCGTGACGATCGGCGTGGGTCTGCCGACGACGGTCGTACTGGCGACGCTGCTGCAGTTGCCGGCGGCGTTTCTGCTGCTGAGCATGACGGGCAATCTCCTCTCGTCGGTCGTACCTTATCGGGTCGCTCCAGGGTCCATGAAGCCGACGAAGACGCGCACGACCACGACGCTTCTGATCATGTTCTCGCATATGCTGTTTCCCGTGATGATGCTGCCGATCTTCCTGATGCCGTTGCTGGGGGTGCTATTTTCGAGTGTGGGCTGGGCACCGGGCGGACCGGTCAACCTCGTGGCCTCGACCGTGCTGCTGATCGCGCTCATCTTCTGCTATCGGTGGAGCCTGCCGACCCTGGGAGAGGTACTGGAGCGACGCGAGCGGAGCGTTCTCGACGTCGTCGCGCACGAGGTGGAATGACCGCATGAGTGGCTGCGTCCCCGGAACTCGCGGGGTCGCGTTTTCCTGAACCTCGGAGGCTGTCGTTCGGTATGTCCATATTGGTTCAGCGTCTTGGAGTGCCACAGGAGTCGGTATGGGATGTTTGAATGCGGCGGTTTCGATCAACGTTTCGTCCTGGTCGCCCGACGGCCAGGAGGTGGCGTTCGTCAGGTCCCGTTTGCGGTCGTCTCAGATGGATTGAAACCGTTCAACAGCAAGCAAGGAGGTTTGAGAGCATGGCAGGTATCGCAGGCAAGGTCGTGGTCATTACCGGCGCTTCGAGCGGGATCGGTGAGGAGACCGCCCGCGTGCTGGCAGGCCAGGGGGCCAAGGTGGCGCTGGGCGCCCGGCGCAAGGATCGGTTGGATGCGCTGGTGGAGGAGATTCGCAAGGGTGGCGGCGCCGCGGTGGCTCAAGCGACGGACGTGACTCGGCGCAGCGAGGTGGATCGGCTGGTGAAACGGGCGACCGACGAGTTCGGCCCGGTGGACGTCATGATCAACAATGCGGGGCTCATGCCGGTGGCGCCGATGGCGATGGCGCGCGTCGAGGAATGGGACCAGATGATCGACGTGAACATCAAGGGACTGCTCTACGGCATTGCGGCGGTCCTGCCCGCTATGAAGCAGCGCAAGGAGGGGCACATCATCAATATCGCGTCGGTCGCGGGACACAAGGTGCTGCCGAATTTTTCCGTGTACTGCGGGACGAAGCACGCGGTGCGTGCGATCTCGGAGGGTCTGCGGGCGGAGAATCCGGACATTCGCGTGACGATCGTCTCGCCCGGCCTGATCGCTACGGAACTGGAGGATACGACGAACGTGGAGGAGATTCGCAAGCAGGTGAAGGAGTTCTATGCGCAGCATGCGATCCGCCCCCGCGCGATCGCCGACGCGATTGCCTATGCGATCGGTCAACCCGACGAGGTCGACATCAACGAGATGCTGATCCGGCCTACAACGCAGGAACTGTAGTCCCGATGTCATGAGAAGACTGACCGCCCGAGAGAAACGTCTGCTGCTCTACCTAGTAGTCTTCGCGGCGATCCTGGGCTGGGACACGGCGCGCCGGCACTGGTCGCCCGAACTCGTGCAGAAGACGGAACACTACGTGATCTATTCGACGGCGACGGCGGAGCAGACGGAGGAAATCGGTCGGGTAGCGGAGATGGTTTATCAAGGCTACGGTCAGTTTGCCGGTTGGTTTGGATACGAGGTGCGCCCGTCGGGTCGACTGAAGATCAAGTTATTCAAGGATCGCGAGGAATTCCGCCACTGCAATCGCATTCGCGGCTGGGCGGAGGCGTTCTATCGGAGGCCATACTGCTATCAGTACTACTCGGCGGGGGAGATGAATCCATACCACTGGATGATGCACGAGGCGACGCATCAGCTCAATGCCGAGGCGGCCCATTTGAAGCTGCCTCAGTGGCTCGATGAAGGGATCGCGTGCTACATCTCGACGAGTCGCATCGTCGAGGATGGCCTCGCTCTCGGGCAAGTCGACACGAACACCTATCCCGTCTGGTGGCTGGACCTGATTGCGACGACCGGAGACCTGGAGCGGGACAAGACGAATGGGGCCATCATTCCCTTGCGGCAGATCGTTTCGGGAAGAGGCGGACCCGCCATCGACGACCATGTGAATCTCTACTATCTGCACTGGTGGAGCCTCGTGCACTTCCTGGTCGAGGGCGAGGAGGGAACGCATCGGACCGGGTTCGCTCGTCTCCTGGACGGCAGAGCGGACCTGGTGGCTTTCGAAAACCACATCGGTCCGGTTGCGTCGGTCGAGAAATCGTGGTATGAACACGTCCTCGATCTCAAACAGGAGTTCAGTCGATCTGGCACCCCGCCAGTGCAACTGACGCCGCGTACCCCGACCGAGAAGGAAGGACTGGATGGGCCGGAAACAGACGCGGCGCAACATATAATGAACAGAGGATGAACGTGGACCAGCACAAAGTGACACGAGAGCATGCGAAAGACCAGACTGAAGGGGCGGGGGCGTATTTTGACGAGGCGGCGGCGACGTGGGATGACAATCCGACGCGGGTGGAGTTAGCCCGGGCGGTGGCTGGTGGGATTCTGGCGGAGGTTCCGCTGATGGCGGACATGGTGGTGATGGACTTTGGGTGCGGGACAGGGTTGATCACCCGCGTCCTGGCTCCGGAGGTGGCGTCAGTGACAGCGGCGGACACGTCCAGTCAGATGCTGGCGGTGCTGGACGCCAAGGCTAAGGCCGCGGGCCTGAACAACGTCCAACCTCTTCCGCTGGAAGCGGGATATCCGTCGCCGGTGGAATCGCCGTTCGACGCGATCGTCAGCAGCATGGTCTTTCACCACATCGAGGACATCCCGGCGCTGCTGGCGAAGTTCGCTCAGTGGCTTCGGCCGGGAGGCTGGGTGGCGATCGCGGATCTGGAGCCGGAAGATGGGAGTTTTCATCGCGGCAACGCGCATGTGGTCCACCATGGGGTCGACCCGGCGTACCTGGGGTCCGAGCTGGTGACTGCCGGCTTCTCGATCCAGAGCGTGCGGACGGTCCACGTCGTTCGCCGGCAACCCGAAGGTGCCGATCATCCGCGAGATTATCCTGTCTTCTTGCTCGTCGGGCGCAAAACCAGTGCTACGCCCGCCACCGGAGCGAGGTGACCTGTCCGTCGATACTGGTGTTGCCGGCGACTGCGTGCAGGGTCAGGTCGGCGCCGCGCGCCGTCAGGTTCGCCTCGATCCAACCGAGCGGCATCTCGCTGCGGAAACTGTAGCCGACCGCGGGCAGGTTGATCAGGTGAATCCCTTCCTGCGTGGAGAAGACGTAGTCGTGGGAGTGCCCATAGGCGAGGGCCTTGACCTTCCGCACCGGCTCGATGATGTCGAACAGCCTCGGTGAATCCAGCAGGTCTCCGTCGCTGTCGCGGAGCGAATGGTGGAAGAACAGCAGGACGGGCGTCTCGTCGGACTCGGCCAGATAGGCTTTGAGCCAGTCCCGCTGGATTTTGCCCAGCAGACCCGGCGTCTCGTTCGTCTTCAGCAGCGAATCGAGAAGGATCAAGCGGACGGGCCCGGCGTCGACGATTGTCACGTGCTTGCCTTTGACCGGCTGGATCCGACCGGGCGGGTTTCGGAACTGGGCGGCGACGTTCGCGCGATGGTCGTGGTTACCCAGGGCCATGTAGACCGGCACCTGACCTTCCAGCGGTGCCAGCAGCTTACGGACCTGGACGTAATCGTCGGGCAGTCCCTGGAGACGGGCCACGTCACCGGCGATCACCATCCCCTCGGGCCGATCCGCCAGGACCTGGTCGACGACCTGCCCCATGTTTCGATGCGGATAGAAGTCCCCACTGTGGTCATTCGGGTCGGCGGCAATGTGCGTGTCGGCCAGGAACGCCCATCGACTGGCGGTCGGCGCCTTGGCTCGGTCTCCCGTCGCGCAGCCCTGCAGGCCCAGGGCGGGAGCCGCCAGTGCTACCGCACCGGCACGGAGGAATTCACGTCGGTTCAGCCACTTCCCAAATTGCTTCGTCATAGCCAGCTCCATGTTTCAAGTATCGCGGACCCTTCAGTCAGATTCCTTATAGCATCCATCGGGTCCGCCCGGCAAGCCCGCGAAACTCCCTTTCTTCATCTACGGGAGCGGTTCTCTGTGACCGTCGGGCGGGGTGAGTGCCTTGTATCTGTGAACCCGGGTTGATTTGACATGCCGAATCAATTGACATACGATGTGACGCGCGGTGCGTCACGCGGAACCGGAACCAGTGGACTCAGAGATGTTTGGGCAGATGTAAGGAGAGACGATCATGAACAGGCGGGAGAGAGCGGTATCGACGATGATTATCGGTCTGTGTGTGGCGTTGGGTATCGTCTTGACGGGCTGTATTTCGAGCCGATCCGACGTGCGGTACGGCGACAAAGGCCCGGTGGTCGGCAGCGACACGCTCCGGCAGATCGAGGTGGGTTCGACCAGCAAGGAGTGGCTGCTGGGTACCCTGGGCGAGCCGACGAGCGAAACGCGGACGCCCGAAGGAACGGAGATTCTCAAGTACGTCTACACCAAGAAGGTGGACAGCGACTTCGATGCCTTCATCTTCCTAAGCTTCGACGATCAGCGGGAAGAGCGAACGGTCCTCTACTTCGAACTCACGGACGGTACTGTCACCCGATACTGGAAGGAACAGCGGTAACTTCCTGCCGCGCGCGGTGGCATTGGCGTGAGTCAGGAGTCGGGAACAAGCGTTGTCCGCGACCGTCCGGTACGATGGAATCGGCCCATTTTCCAGGGGTTGATTCGTTGGAATCTTCGGGAACGATCGTGGCAGGCAGATTCGTCGACAAACGCGTCCTTCGTGATGCGGATTGCCGGAGGAGGGACTCGAACCCTCACCCTGTTGCCAGGACGGGATTTTGAATCCCGCGCGTCTGCCAATTCCGCCACTCCGGCTCGGGCTGATGCTATTGAGGCGGCCATCATACGGAATCGGTTGGGGCGCGTCAACAGACAATTCGTCGGACTTGGAAAATGGACCGGGTGGATCGGGGCGATGGGCTGCGGCGTTGTCGCCCGGGAGCGGAGGGGCTATAATCGGGCCAGGTCATCAATCGAAAGGAGACCGATGGGACATCCGATGGACAGAAGGGGGCTCCTGAGGGGGATCGGTGCGGCGGCGGCAGGGAGCCTGCTGACGCCGGTAGCGGGATATGCTCAGCCTGACAGGTCGAACGAGCGCCAGGAACGCACGAAACCCAACCTGCTGTTCGTGTTTGCGGACCAGTGGCGGGCGCAGGATACGGGGTATGCGGGCAATGGCGACGTGCGGACCCCTCATCTCGATGGCCTGGCGAGGACCGCCATCAATTTCCGGACGGCGGTGTCGGGCTGTCCGGTTTGCAGTCCATTCCGCGCGAGCCTGATCACAGGGCGCTATCCACTGACGCACGGGGTGTTTCTCAACGACGTGCTGCTGAACGATGAGGCGGTCTCGATCGCGCAGGCGTACAACCGGGCGGGCTACGACACCGGGTACATCGGCAAATGGCACCTGGACGGGAACCGTCGCAGTGCGTTTATCCCGCGCGAGCGGAGGCAGGGATTCGAGTTCTGGAAGGCGCTGGGTTGCACGCACGCCTACAACAACTCGTTCTATTATGGCGATGACGATGTCCGCCTGCGGTGGGAGGGCTACGACGCCATCGCGCAGACGCGGGAGGCGCAGCGGTACATTCGCGAGCATGCGAAGGGCAAACCCTTCGCGCTGTTTCTCTCGTGGGGACCGCCTCACGCGCCGTACCACACCGCACCGGAGAAGTATCGGGCTCTGTTCGATCCCAAGACGCTGGCGGTTCGGCCCAACGTGCCCGAGGCGGATCGGGAGAAGACCCGCGAGGTGCTGGCGGGGTATTACGCGCATATCGCGGCGCTCGACGATTGCATGGGCGAGTTGCTTTCGACGCTGTCGGAGCAGGGGATTGCGGACGATACGATCGTGGTTTTCACGTCGGACCATGGTGACATGCTGCATTCACACGGGCGCCAGAAAAAGCAGCAGCCTTGGGAGGAATCGATTCGGGTGCCGTTTCTGCTGCGCTACCCCGCTGCGCTCGGCAGAGCGGGGCGGGCGATCGACATGCCGATCAACACGCCGGACATCATGCCCACGCTGCTGGGTCTGTGCAGCGTCGACATTCCAAAGACGGTCGAGGGGACGGACTTCTCGGATGTGATGAAAGGAGACAAGCCGGTGCCCGAGAACGCGGCGTTGATTAGTTGTCCTTCGCCGTTCGGGCAGTGGAAACGTCGGATCGGCGGACGGGAGTATCGGGGCGTGCGCACCGAACGGTATACGTATGTGCGCGATCTGAAAGGGCCCTGGCTGTTGTACGACAACATCGCCGATCCGTACCAGTTGACCAATCTGGTGAATCGACCCGAGTCCGCCCGCTTGCAGGAACAGTTGGAGGGGCTGCTGAAGGAGAAGCTGGCGCGGACGGGCGACCAGTTCCGATCGGGTTGGGACTACATCAAGGAATGGAGCTATGAGGTGGACGACTCGGGCACCGTGGTCTATACGAATTGAGTTTGGAGGTACGACCATGCGGCAGGTGACATGGAGGAAGATATTCGTGGTCGTGCTGGGGACGGTTGGGTTGTGCCATGCCCAGGCGAATCGGCCGGAGAGTTGGCTGCGGAGCGGAGAGTTGGGGACGGTGCCGGCGCGGGTTTCGGAGGAGTTGCCACTCTCGGATCAGGGCAATGAAGCGGGGTGGGTGGCGTACGAGCCGATGACGGACGAGTTCGAGGGGACGCGCCTCGATGCGGAGAAGTGGTGGCCTCGCAATCCCGGTTGGCTGGGGCGTCAGCCGGCGTATTTCTGGCCCGGCAACGTGAGCGTCTCGGACGGCAAGCTGCACCTGGTGATGCGGCGGGAGGAAGTATCCGAGATGCCCAAGGACAAGGGGTACCACACGTACACGTCGGCGGCGGTGCAGAGCAAGGGACTCGTCAAGTACGGCTATTTCGAGGTCAAGGCGAGGGCGATGAAGTCGCACGGGTCGAGCTCGTTCTGGTTCTATCACAGCACGCCCGAGGAGTGGACGGAGATCGACGTCTTCGAGATCGGCGGCAAGTCGCCCGGCTTCGAGCGGAAATACAACATGAACGTACACGTCTTCCGAACGCCGACGGAGAACGAGCACTGGTCGAGTCACGGCGTATGGACGGCGTCGACCGATCTGGCGGACGGCTATCACGTGTATGGTCTGGAGTGGGACGAGGAGCGGATCACGTGGTACTTCGACGGGGCGCCGGTCCGCTGGGTGGAGAACACGCATTGGCATCAGGCGCTGACGCTGAACTTCGACAGCGAGACGATGCCGGACTGGTTCGGTTTGCCGAAGGACGAGGATCTGCCCTCGACGTACAGCATCGAATACGTGCGGGCGTGGAAACGGCAAGGGGAAACGCCGTTGCCGGTGGGTGAGGAATACGAACTCGTTTGGTCCGATGAGTTCGAGGGCGATGAACTTGATGCGAGCAAGTGGGACTATCGCGGGCTGGGACCACGCCGGGATGCGATAAACGTCAAAGAGACCGTCTCACTCGATGGCGAGGGGCACCTCGTGCTGACTACCAAGCGTGCCGGCGACGCCTACCATACTGCGATGATCGGGACGCAGGGCAAGTTTGAGACGACGTTCGGGTACTTCGAATGCCGGGTGAAGCTACAGGAGCAGATCGGGCACTGGTCGGCCTTCTGGCTCCAGAGTCCCAGCCTGGGCGAGCCACTGGGCGATCCACAGAAGGCGGGCACGGAGATCGACATCTTCGAGTACCTGCGCAAGGATGGCGACCGGGTGCACCACAACCTGCACTGGGACGGGTATGGCGAGCACCATCAGCACGCCGGCAAGACGGTGACCGTGCCCGGGCTGGCCAAGGGCTGGCACACGTTCGGGCTGCTCTGGACCGACTCGGAATACGTTTTCTATGTCGACGGCCAGGAGACGTGGCGCAGCGACAAAGGCGTCTCGCATCGCGACGAGTACATGATCCTGAGCCTGGAAGTTGGCAAGTGGGCGGGCGATATTGCCGAGGCGAAGCTGCCCGATCCTCTGTACGTCGACTACGTCCGCGTGTACCAGAAGTAGTTCAGCATGACAAGGAAGGCGTGGGTGGAAGCGCTCAGGCGAAGGTGTGACGGACGGGCTGTTTCTTGAGTTCGGCCAGGGTGGGCAGCAGTTCGAACGAACCGACGGGGTGGATTTGGGTGAAGCGGTCGAGGGTGTGCTGGATCTGGCCCATGGTCCGTCCATGCATCATGGCGAAGAGATTGTAGGGCCAGCCTTCGAAGGTCTGTCGTTCGTAGCAATGGCTGACGAGGCCGGAATGGGCGAGCCACCGCCCGGCTTCGATCACGTGGTCGGGATCCACCTGTCCCGCGAACATGACGTTAGCGGTGAAGCCCAGCTTGTGATGGTTGAGGATGCCCGCGATGCGCCGGATCACGCCAACTTCGATCAGTTCAGCGAGCAGCGCGAACATCTCGGGTTCGGGCATGGAGGCAGGGCGGATCGCGTCGAAGGGGCGGGAGACGATCTCGATACCATTACGCAGGGCGGTCAGCAGTTGCTTCTGCTCGTCGCGCAGCGTCACCGGTTCGGTCCCCGGCACGCGTTCGACGTCACGCAGCAGCACGTCGTCGTTGCTTTCAGCGTCGAAGCGGACGTCGAGCTTGAAGACGTGCGTGACCGGCAGGCTGTGGAATTCGATCCCGAAGCGGGCCTGAAGGTCGAGCAGGCTGAGGCGAAGCTGCTCGGGCGATGGTGTCTGGAGCGTGAACCACAGGTTGAACGGGTGGCTGCGGAGATAGTTGTGCGAGACGCCGGAGAGGGCGTTGATTGCGGCGGTCACGACCGCGAGTTGCTCCTGCGGAACGTGGGCAGTCACGAGGGTGCTGGCCACGCCGAGGGCCCGCTGGTTCAGCACGGCGCTGATGCGTCGGAGCACGCCGGAGGACTTCAGGGCCTCGGTTTCGTTCAAGACCTCGGCCTCAACGCACTCGAGTTCGGAGGCGATCTCGGCAAACGGCTGCGCCACGAGGGGCAGACCTCGCTGGAGGCGGTTGCACAGGCGTTTCTGAAAATCGGTCAGCGATACGGTCATGGCTTGTCCTGAGTCTCGGATGCAGGCTGTTCCGATACGCTCTGGTCCCCGACGGCGCTAGCCTGAACCCTGCCCGATTCGTACCAGCAGACGGGATCCTCGGCCAGGTAGTCGCCCGTCATGGTGAAGGCGCGGGCGCGGCAGCCACCGCAGACTCTCACGTAGGCGCAGCGGCCGCACTTGCCTTTGTAAGCGGGCAGGTCGCGAATCTCCTGGAGAAACTCCGAGCGGTCCCAGATCGCGGCGAAGTCGTAGCCGTTCTCCACGAGATTGCCCGCGGAGATATCGAGGAATCCGCACGTCTGGACGTCGCCGCGATGGCTGATGAACCCAAACCCGCGTCCGCCCATGCATCCGCTGATGTGGACCTTGGGCCCTTCGATGTTCGTTTCGCGGAAGAGTCGGGCATATTGGGGACCGCAGGTTACGCGCAGCTCGATGTCGAGGTCGGTCCTCAACTGGAGCAGTTGGCCCAGCAGGTCGGCATATTGCTGCGGTTCGAGGATCTCTTCGCGAATCTGCTCGCCCCGTCCGGTCGGGACGAGGATGAACGGGTTGTAGCAGTAGGCGCCGATGCGCCGGGCCAAGTCGGCGATGGCGGGCACCTCATGCAGATTGCTGCGAGTGATGGTGGTATTGATCTGGAAGCGGATGCCCGCTCGCCTGGCCGCCTCGGCGGCCCTGAGGACGGTATCGAAGGCTCCTTCGGTTCTTCGGAAGCGGTCGTGCGTCTGGGCGGTGGCGCCGTCGAGCGAGAACGACAACGCCATCACGCCCGCGTCCTTGAGCCTGGCGAGCGAGGCGTCGTCGATCGCGTATCCGCAGGTGGCCATCACCATACGCAGCCCCAGGTCGCGTCCATGGCGGACGAGCTCGACGATGTCTTCTCGCTCGGTGGGCTCGCCCCCGGTCATGATGACGACGCACTTCTCGTAAGCGGCTACCGCATCGAGGATCTTCTTCCACTGCTCTGTGCTCAGTTCCTCGGAGCGGATCGCGCCGTCGGCGTTGGCCCGGCAATGCCGGCAGTTGAACCGGCAGCGGCGCGTCAGCTCGAACGCGATGAGCCGGGGTTTGTGGTCTGGTCCGTGTTTCATCATGGAACCACTGTATCGAAATCGCCCTCCGACGTCAATTCAGTCGCGGGGGGCGCGTGCGGGACTGTCGAGCGGCAAGGGCATCCGGATCAGAGGGAAGATGCACCCGTGATACGGGTGCTTTCATAGCGAGGGGGCGGGACCTATGGATTCTACACGAGGGGCTGGCAAGAAAAGGACATCGGGCTGCTTCGGGAAGGAAGAATCCCGGCGCGCCGGGACTCTTCCTTTTCAAACCCCTGAATGCCTAACGGCGTCAGACCTGCACCATCCTTCAAGGAAATCGCAGAACGGATTTCCATGGAGAATATGGGGCTGATGTCCATTATTGCAGCAGTCCGATTCCATACCGGTTACGGGTTCGGCACGACTGGGGCGGTGTTCTCGGGACCGGTGATGCCGGGTGGCAGCTCGAGGATCTGGATGTTGCGGAAGTGGATCTCGGCGCCCTCGGATTCGAGGCAGAGATAGCCCTTCTTGACGGAGGAGTTGCGGATGCTGTTGACGAACTTGCCGTTGACGGAGAGCTTGACCGTGCCGTCGACGCAGACGACGTCATAGACGTTCCACTCGCCTTTGCCCTTGCAGCGGTTCTCCAGCGACTTGCTGCGATTGCCGCGCGGGTTGTCGGGGGTGGCCTCCAGTCCGCCGGCGCCGAAGAGTTCGCCATGGACGTAGGCGACCGGCGGCAGCGTGCCGTCGGGTCGTTTGTGCAGGTTGACCCATTCGAGCTCGAGCATCTGGACCTCCATGCCCTTGGGCAGTTGCTTGCCTTCGGGGACGGTGCCCTCGCTCCAGACGAAGACGCCGGAGTTGCCGCCCGCCTCCATGTGCCGCCACTCGATGTGCAGCAGGAAATTCTCGTACTGCCGGTCGGTGCGCATGACCCCGATGGGGTGTCCGCTACAGACGATCATACCGTCGCGGACGCTCCAGGTGTCCTCGGCGGTGTTGACGTTGACCCAGCCGGTCAGGTCCTTGCCGTTGAACAGCGGACGAAACTGCGGCACCTCCACACCTTGCGCCCAAGTCACGCCGGAACACATCACTACGACCACGCACAGCAACCCCTTCGTTCGACTCGTCATCGTTCAGCCTCCATCTATGCTTGCTTATCGAGCGCCGGAGGGCATGGTGCCACCCGGCGGCATCTACGGTAGCATAATTCGCCAGAATCGCAAGGGCCAGACGACGCGGGTCAGCGTTGGGTGTCTGTTAACATATTGGGGCATCGGTGTTTTCCAGACGCTGACGGGCCGGGGTGGCAGTCCCGGCGCGCCGGGAATGGCTGAAAGCGCTGGGCTCACCTGCCTCGTGAGCGGCATTCGCATTTGCCATCCCCAAGGCTTCGCTCCGTTCGACTTCGCTCAGGACAAGCTTTGAGGCTGCCACACGACCGCCACGATATTCACACACACACACACACACACACACACCAGCGTTGGTGCCGAGGGGGGAAAGAGAACAGGCTGCGCCCTTTCGAACGCAGCCTCTGGATACCGTGCTTGTCGACGCCAGTGGGCGGGAGGCAGATCGATGGTCTTCATTCTTATCGTAATGTCCCGCGGATTTCGCCGGCGGGGAACTGTTCGGTATGGACGTTGACGTAGGCGCGGTTTTCTTCGATCGCGGTCAGGAGGTCCGCCAGGGTCATTTCTTCCAGAGGGCCAACCAGAGCCGCCGCAGTAATCTCGCCGGCGCCAAGTTTTCCGGTGAATCGCCCCGGAATCAATTCGGCCGGCGGGGCTGCTGGATAGAGCCAAACGGCCGGCGGGCCATTGCCACCCGGCTCTTCCGCGACGTGGATGTGGGCCTGGGTGACGTTCTTCAGTCCATGCACCTTCAATTCGTAGGACCAGGTGTCCTCTGGGCCCGGCCTGAGAATGGTCAGGCCCGTCGCTGTCGAGTCGGTGGCGGCAGGCCCCCCGGTCAGCACCGCACCAATTGGAACCTCGGCCTGCACCGGTTGCACCGGACCTCGAATGGCACCGGCGGGATTGGCTTCGGTATGCACGTTGACGTAGGCGCGGATCTCGCGGATGGCGGTGAAGAGGTCATTGAGCGTCAGCCCCGCCAGGGGACCGACCAGATTGGCGTCGGTGATCGGACCGGCGCCCAGCTCGCCGGTGAATTCGCCCGGCATGGTCTGGGCCGGCGGATTCGACGGATAGAGCCACACCGCCGGCGGGCCGTCGCCATTCGGTTCGTCGGCGACGTGGATGTGTGCCTGCGTCACGTCCTGGATGGCGTTGACGTCGAGCACGAACGAGAACGTGTTCGTGTTCGGGTCGATCGTGAAGCGGGTCTGTCCGGTAGCGGGATCGTCGGTGCCGGCGCCGGCGCCCGTCAGGTCGGCGGTGAATTCCGTCGGTGCGGCGGTGAGTTTCAGGACGACGCCGGAATCGCCGCTCGGGCCGTGCTCGTCGCTGGCCAGCACGTAGATCTCACCGTCCGTGCCTTGACCGAATCCCTTCATGGATCTGCCCAGTGGATCACCCAACGGACCGACCAGCAGTTCCTGGATCTCACCTGTGAACAGGTCCGCCACGAACAGACGTCCGTTCGCAGAGTCGGAACTCTGGGAGAAGTCGCCGAATACGTACCGGCCCCAGAGTTCGGGGATCTCGGTGCCGTAGTAGACGTAGCCTCCGACGACGGCGATCCCTTCGTCGTGATCGTATTCCGCGACCGGATCGATCAGATTGGGTTCATCCACGGACGGTCCGATCTCGCCGGTGTTGGGATCGAACAGGTAGGAACCCTCTTTGATATTCCATCCGTAATTGCCGCCGCGTTCGACGAGATCCACCTCTTCGATGCGATTTTGGCCGACGTCGGCGACGATCAGTGCACCGCTCTGCTGATCGAAGCTGAAGCGGTAGGGGTTGCGGAAACCATAGGCGTAGATCTCATCGAGACCCTCAACGCCAACGAACGGGTTGTCGGCGGGCACGCGATAGGCGCCGTTTCCGCTGGGCCCATCGTTGCTGTCCGGCGTCAGGTCCGGGGCGATCGGATCGATGCGGATGATGCTTCCATGGATGGTGTTGAGGTTCTGTCCGTTGCCCTCTGCTCCGTGACCGGGACCGGTGTCGTTGGCGCCGCCGCCATCGCCGAGGGCGACGTAGAGGTAGCCATCGGGCCCGAAGGTCATCTGCCCGGCGTTGTGGTTGGACTGTGGCTGGTCGAGTCGCACGACCTCGCGCGAGGCTTCCGGGTCGACCGGCAGGTTCGCATCCGCCCAGATCCACTCGCGAATCACGCTCTGATGGTTCATTTCTTCACCCGCGGGCATCTCGAGCGTGAAATCGGCAGGCCCGTCGACCGGCTCGCTGGTATAGGTGTAGAGCAGGCCGTAGCCGGGACTGCTCGCGTCCGCGTATCCCGGGTGGAAGGCCAGGCCCAGCAGTCCGCGTTCGTCGTAGTTGGCATTCAGAGAGACCAGCAGACCGCTCACATCCAGGAACGGTTCCTCGGCCAGTCCGTTGCTGTCGATCACGTAGATCGGACCGGTCTGCTCCACCGCATAGTGTCGGTTTGGGTCGTTCGCGTCGGAGACCAGGAGCACCGGCGAAGTAAGCCCTGAGGCTACAGTCTCGAGGGCAACACGGACTGGCGAAGGTTCGATGCGATCGGCGATGGGGATGCCGCTGACGGTGAAGTCGCCGCGCATCGTCGTGGCGTGCAACTGGCAACGATAACCCGGGGTGCGGCCTTCTTCCGTCATGGCCTGATAGAGCGCTTCGGTCAGCGTGAATGCGACGGTACCCTGACCGTCATCTTCCCACGCGACGTTGGGGTCGGATTCGAAAGGTCCGTCGACGCTCATGGACAGGAGCACATCGTCGTTGGGCGCTGACGCGCCTTTGGCGATGATCTCCAGGGGATGAAACGTGTAGTTGGTTACGGTCACCTGATAGCGATTGCCCAGTTGCAGGGGCAGGTTGGGATCTTCCGTGCCCAGCTCACCCAAATCGCTGTCGTTGGGTTCGAAGGCATCGAGTCGGTAAGACTCGTTGCCTACATTCCCGAAGGTCCAGGCGGCGTCGTAGTCCTGCGCCGGCGCCACACTCGGCGCCAGCACCAGGGCCGCCCAAAGACAGGCTCGTCCTGTGATTCCAATTCGGTTCATGGTATCGCTCCTTCATTGAAAAGCTCTGCTCCACTGTCGTCGAGATGATATGATGATAGTGCAACTCTCCCCTTAATTTCATCCCGTGATGGCCCGGCCGCTGGTCGCATGAGCCTGCTTCCCTCGTCAGAACCACCGCCTTCGCCGAGATAGCCCGGCTGGCTATTCCTCCGGATTGAACGTCAGACAACGGACCTCGTCTGACTTCTGACCGACCGTGATGCCGCGTGCGCCGCATTGCAGGCGGTCGTTGTACATGCAGGCCTCGACGCGACAGGCGCCGACGTGGCCCATCTGAGTGGGGTCGCCGGCCTTGACGTTGCCGTTGCTTCGAGCCCAGAACGTGTCGCAGAGAGCCCCCTTGCTGTCGCCGACGGTGATGGCGATGGCGTGGCATTGGCGATGACGGTTGTAGGCGCAATCGGTCATATCACAGGTCTGTACGTGCGGTATGTGCATCTGAGGCTCCTTTCCTCTTTGGCATCCTCCTGTCCGTCGGTTCGGATATCGTCCACTCGCAGGTCGAACAGACAAAGCGATACGACCGGCGAGGACGCACCGGTATTATCCGATTCCGGAGTCTGGGCTCAGTGAACGGCTGATGCCGTGCGGAGACTCGATGGCGGGCAGCGGTGAATCCAGAGAGCAAACGCGCTGTGCGACGCAGAGAGGGTGTCTCAGCGTTGGCTGTTGCGGCGTTGGAGCATGGCGCGGATGCCGGCCAGGGGGTTGGCGGCACTGGCGAGATACTGGGGCAGTTGTCGGCGCTCGCCAAAGATCCATTCGCAGGCGCCGCCTTCTTTGAAGTCGGCGACCAGATCGAGGATGGTTTGATCGGCCAGGTCCGGATCGACCAGGTCCAGCGCGTAGACGAACCAGCCGGTGGGGGTGGCCCAATAGGCGCCGTTCTGGTATGTATCGGGGGCGCAATCGGCTCGCTCCCAGTGCAGGCCGCCTGGCAGATGGCGGATCTGTCCACGCTGGACGACGTGGGCATAGTGCTGCTGGAAGTAGGTGGCGATGGCCCGCGACTGGTTGGCGTCGGCGACGCCCAGATAGACCGCGAAGGCGGAACCCCAGAGGTCGGGCTCGCGGCAACAGACGGTCGCAGCGCGGAACAAGCCGACACGCTCGTCCCAGAAGATGCGGCGGATGCTCTGGGCGACCCGCTGGCCCTCGGTCTGCCAGCGTCGTGCCTCAGCGGGGCGCTGGGCTGCATCCAGCAGGTCGGAAAGCTGACGGCAGGCCTGGACGTAGAGGAGCGAACAGAACAGCACGTCTCCCTGCTTGCGGATCGTATCGGTGAAGCCGTAAGGGCAGCGGTCGCGCTTCTCGCCCGGTTCGATGTGGACCAGACCGGTCTCGGGATTGCGGGGCGCCGCGTTCATCGTCCTGACGAGCGGGTCGATGATCTCGCGTAAAAGCCCGTCATCTTGCGTCCTTCTCCAGGTGTGCCAAGCGACGGCGACCGTGAACTGCGAGCCATCGGCCACCGGATTCAGGCCCATGGATCCGAAGCCGGGCTTGTAGATCGGTGTCCCGTCGAACTTGATGCAGTCGACGGCGGCGCCGTCATCGGCCAGGTGCCGCACGAAGAGCCGGCAGGCGTCGGTCAGTTCCTCGTTCGAATAGGCATCGACGGCGCCTTCCAGCGTGTACTCGTAATCGCGGAGCCAGAACGCCTCGTAGCCGAGCCCGACCTGAGGCGGAAAGGCCGCCGTGCCGTCCGCCATCGTCCGCTTCGACGCTCGAACGATCCGATGCGCCTCCGCCTCCAGCCAGTCCACCGCGTCAGACAACGCGTCGGAGGACTCGCCGTCTGCCCGCGCGAGCGCCGAGGGCGTCTGAGGCGTCGAAGCGAGCGTGTGGAACCACTGCCATCGCTTGGCGCTGTCGCCAGCGGCGCGCGACTCGATATAGTCGCGGAGGAGCTGCCGGCCGACGGTGTAGTTGACGACATAGCTGCGCTGCTGCTCGATGAAGCGGATCAGGTTCTCCTCGCCTCCCGGCATCACCAGATAGTTCTCTCGCAGCCAGAGGCGCATTTCGTTTCGCGTCATCCGACCGTCGAGATAGCGGCGCGCTGATTCGACAAGGACCACATCCAGGCGGCCCTTCCGTTCCATGATCTGCTGGTAGCGCTGGGCTTCGGAGGCCTCCAGGTTCAGCATTGGGAACAGCACGGTTTGCTGGAATGCGATGCGTTCGGGTCCGGCGAGAAGATCGCGGCTACCGTATTCGGCGAGCCCCTCGGCGATAAGGGCCAGCGGACTGTTCAGCGGCAGGATGGTGAACTCGACCCACCCTCTGTCCTGAACCAGGGATTTGTCCAGGAGCGTCAGATGGGTGTGGTGGCCGGGATACATCTCGTGACCGGCGACCGTCATGACCTCGGCGACGCCGAACGGGGCGCTCGTGTTGATTTCGACCAGACTCCTGCCTTGACCCTGATAGGTGAGCGCTGCGCCCCAGGGCCGACCATACACGAAAGCTGTTTCGATGCTCTCCTCCGTGGGCAGCCCCATGTGTTCACGTACCTGACGGCGCGATTCCGTGATGGCGGCAGCCAACGCTTCTTGCAGCTTGCTCGACGAGATGCTGAACCGCGCCCGAAATGCATTGAGGCGTCCATAGAGATCGCCTTCGCCCGGCAGCAGAGCATTGAGCTGGCGGCGGAGGTCCTGGATCTGGCTCTCATCGAAGGGCGGCGCGACGACGTCGTACAACGCCTTTGACTCTTCGTCGAACGACATCCTCTTGCCGGCCAGCAGGTCGATTTTCGCCCGTACCGAAGTCAGTTGCTTCTGTAGGAATCCGTATCGCTGCTTCTCGATGCCGTCGAATCCACGCGCATCGATCCCATCAAGTGTTGCGATCAGGCGGTCTGCCTGCGCGCCGAGTCGCTCGACGGGAAACTCCCCCTCCGCCTCCGCGGAAGGCCTCCATTCGTCCGGACCGAAGTAGGCGTCGACATAGTGCTCATCGTAGAGTCCGACTTCCAACGCGAGTCCTACGTATCCTTCGGCGATATCGTTGATATCGAGCGCCTGGGTTTGCGCATTCTGTTCTGTCCGGACGATGCGGAGGACGATGGAATGGCGCAGGGAGGGAAAGGTGAGGACGCCGTTCCGTGATGTCACTTTCGTCTGAGTGTCGGTCCAGGGGTTGTAGAGGTGTACGGTGGTGGCGGCAGGGAGGTCGAGATTCGAGAGGTCGATCTTGACGTCGGTCAGGGTCTCGGGCGGGCGGCCTTCGACGAGTTCGGATCGCCAGTCGTTTCGTGCGTCGTGGCACCAGGCGAGGAAGGTATGTCTGCCGGAAAGGGCGTAGATGCGGAGTTGGTCGTGGGGGATCGTCACGGGTTCGAACGCCTCGGCGGGCGGATCGATGCCTTCGATCGCCTTGGCGAAGCGCGCGAAGTGATACCACAGGTTGGGTTCTTCGATCGCCTGGCGCCACCACCAGACGTGTCCCGGACCCGCGGCGCCGCTGAAGAAGGGGGCGAAGAGCATGTCGTGCAGGAGGGTGCCGTCGGGGTCCTGGGCGTAGAGTTCGGAGCATCCCGTGTGGCGCGGCTTGACCGCGCCGGTTTCCGTGAGAATGATGGGTTTGTCGGCGTCGAAGGCGATCAGCTCGCGCACCGCCTGGGCGGACAGCACGTCGACCGGGCCATGGCAGACCTTCCAGCCGGCGCCTTCGTCAAGGTAGCGGTGGACCTGGGCGACGTCGTTGTCTTCCAGCAGACAGAGCGTGCGGTAGCTGTCGCGCTTGTTCTCCCAGTCGTAGCTGCCGAGACTTTGAATCGCGAGATTTCGCGGGAAGCGCTGCTGCAACTCCGGCAGCATCTCCTTCGTCCAATCGAGCCACTCGGAGTTGCGGACCGCGTCCATCTCGTTCCACAGTTCCCACGCGAACACCGCGGGCTCGTCGCCATAGCGGTTCGCATACCAGTCGAGCTTGGCCTTGAAATGGTCGCGACCTTTGTTCGACGCGAGGTATTCGTGCATGCTCTCGTAGAATCCGCCGTTGGCCTGGTGGTAGATCAGGTTGTCCGACCAGCGGTTTCGCTCGGCGCGGATGTCGCGGAAGTACTCGAGGCACATCTTGACGCGGACGCCATGCTCGCGCGCCAGCCTCATGAAATGGTCGATGACCTTGGCCCGCTCGGGATCGAATTGCAGGGGCTTCTCGTGCTCGACGTTCCAGTCGGCGTGGCCCAGCCAGACGCGCACGTAGTTGATGCGGTTGGCTGCCATGATTTCGAAGAGGCGGTCGAATTCCTCCTCACGCGGCGGTCCGACCAGGTTGAACCCGATGGGGACATAAGGGCTTCCGTTGGACAGTTCGAAGTAGCGACTGTCGCGCGGGCTGACCACGACGAACGATGCCCGGTCGCCCAGCCCGGTTGCGGCACGTAAGGGCGAATGATTATTTGCCCCTACATATGCGACGATGACGGCAATCAGGAAGATCGATGATATTCTGTTCATCGCTCAATACTCGATCGCGATCACGCTGGCGATGGCGTCCGGCGCCTGATCCGGGACCTCGATCGTCACGCCTTCGGAACCCGTCTGCGTCTTCAATTCGGTGCTTGGATCGGCCAGCAGGTAGGTCTTGCGGATGCGCTCACCTTTCAGCGGGACGTTCAGCTTGCCGTCCGAGGGCCACTCGAAGACGTGGGCGTAGAGTTTACCCGGTTTCTTCGTATACCGACCCCAGGCGGGCTGCTCGAAGGGGCTGGCGGTCGTCGCATAGATCGCCTCGCCATTGACGTCCATCCATCGGCCGATGGCACCCATCGCGTCGATGCTCTCCTGCGGGATCGAGCCATCGCCCTTGGGCCCGATGTTGAGCAAGTAGTTGCCGCCCTTGGAGACGATGTCGACGAGGTTGCGGATCAGCGTCTCGTTCGATTTCCACGCGTCGTCGTGGGCGGAGAAACCCCAGGTGGTGTTCATGGTCATACAGACCTCCCAATCGACGCCGGGAATGCCGGTCGACGGGATGGTCTGCTCGGGGGTGGTGAAGTCGCCCTGTTCGGGTTTCCACTTGCGGAGGCGGTCGACGGAATCGTCCCGTTCGATATTGGGGATGTGGTAGAGGCGGTTGTTGCTGATGATGCCCGGCTGCAACTTCCGCGCCATCGCCATCAGTTCATCCGAGCGCCAGAAGGGGCCCTCGTTGCCTTCTTTCGAATAATCCCACCAGATGATATCGAGGGTGCCGTAGTTGCTGAACAACTCGCGTGCCTGGTGATGCAGATAGTCCACATAGATGTCGTGGTTGCGCGGCCCGTTGGGGGATGGTTGGCCTCTCAGCGGGTGGGGCAACTGGTTGGCTTTGGCGTAATCGTACTGCGGATGGTGCCAGTCGATCACCGAATGGTAGTAGCCCACCCGGAGTCCCTCGTCGCGGATCGCGTCGGTGATCTCCTTGCACAAGTCACGGCCGACCAGATCGTGGGCGTCATACGTGGTGTACTGCGAATCGAACAGGCCGAACCCGTCGTGGTGCTTGGTGGTGAAGACCACGTAGCGGCAGCCCGCCTCTTTGGCGAGTTTGGCCCATTCCTTGGCAAAGCCTTCGGCTGGATCGAATTTCGGCACCGCCTGGTGAGCGTATTCCCAGGTGTCCGCACGGACCCGCTGTTGGATCCACTCCATCCCGCCCCGCGTGCCCACGGGTTTGTCGTTCCACGTCCCCGCCAAACCGGAGTACAGGCCCCAATGCACGAACATGCCGAACCGCGCCTCGCGCCACCACTGCATCCGCGCGTCTCGTTCTTCCTGGGTCTCGGCGGTGCTGGTCTGGACGAAAAGCGAACCGATCAACATCAATGCCAGCGTGATGATCAGGGTGGTTCGCGAGGGGGATAGGCTTCTTCTCATGGCGCTCTCCTTCATTGCTGTTGCCATAGGGCGGGCGTTTCCGCTCGCCTGGGGCGTCCTGCGAGGACGCACGATCTACGGAATGTCATTGTGTTGCGACGGGCCTTCGAGAGCAAGGGAAATCCAAGTGCCGCACGTCCCCCATTGAAGTGGTTCGCCCGAGTGCGTATATTGGATTTGACGCAGGAAATGGTTCTTGCGTGATTCGAGGCCATGATGAATCGACGACGCTTTCTCAGAATCGCAGGAATCGCTGTAGGCTCGGCCGTACTTCGCTCGCAGGTGGTGCGGGCGGCGGGTGGGACCGACCGTCGGCCGAACATTCTGTTCATCATGGCGGACGATCACACCAGCCAGGCGATCGGCTGCTATGGTCTGAGACTGAGCGCCTATGCGCCGACGAAGCACATCGATCGCATCGCCGCTGAAGGGGCGATCCTGCGCAACTGCTTCTGCACGAACTCGATCTGCGTGCCGAGTCGGGCCAGCATCCTGACGGGCCAATATAGCCATGTCCACGGCGCCAAGACGCTGGCCGGGCGGCTCGATCCGAGCGCGGACAACGTCGCCAAGCGCCTTCAAGCCGCCGGCTACCAGACAGCTCTCGTGGGCAAATGGCACCTGAAAGACCCGCCGAGTGGTTTCGACTACTATAATGTCCTGCGAGGGCAGGGGCGGTACCATGACCCGATTCTTTTCGAGAGCGGTGGCGACTGGCAGGGGGGCGGCCGAGTACACGAGGGACATTCGACCGATGTGATTACCGATCGGGCTTTGGACTGGCTGGGCCAGCGGCGGGATGCGGATCGGCCCTTTATGCTCATGTGCCACTTCAAGGCGGTGCACGAGCCGTTCTATAGTCACGATCGCTATCGCGACCTCTATGCCGACCGCGATCTGCCCGAGCCCGAGGACCTGCTGTGGCCCGAGAGCCCGCGCGGCAAGCGGTTCGAGGGCTGGCCCCTGGAGATCCTCGCCCAGCGCTATCGCAGGAATCCGGACCAGTACGCGCCGCCCAGGCTGGACGTCGATGGCCTGGACGCGGAGGCGGCGCGCAGGGCGACGTATCAGAAGTTCATCAAGGACTATCTCAGGGGCGTGGCGGGGATCGACGACAACGTCGGGCGTTTGCTCGCCTGGTTGGACGAGTCGGGACATGCGAAGGATACCGTGGTGATCTATACCGCCGACCAGGGCTATTTTCTGGGCGAGCACAACCTGTTCGACAAGCGGTTCATGCTCGAAGAATCCCTGCGGATGCCTTTCGTGGTTCGCTACCCGCGCGAGATCGAGCCTGGGACGGACGTCCGCGACATCATCCTGAACATCGATTTCGCGGAGTTGCTTCTGGACTATGCCGGCGCGCCGGTTCCGACGGCGATGCAGGGACGCAGCTTCCGCCGGAACCTGCGAGGACGCACGCCCAACGACTGGCGCAACGCCATGTATTACCACTACTGGACGCACCAGAAGGAGCGACCCAGTCACTATGGCATCCGCACGGATCGGTACAAGCTGATCTACTACTATGGCCTCGTCCGTATGGGTCGCCAGCCCGACCGCTGCTGGGAACTTTACGACCTCCAGGCCGACCCGCGCGAGCTGGTCAACCAGTACGACAACTCTCAGTATCAGGACATCATCGCGACCCTGAAACGCCGCCTCCAGGATCTTCGCAGTCAGTGCAACGATACCGCCAATCCCTTGTCAGCTCCTTGACCAAGCACGAAGCATTCCTGCTATGCAGGTTGTCCTGTCGCGGCAACCGTTGCCTGACGGGTCAGAATATGGTAGCCTCATATTATGATTGCGATGCCGGAGTGGGAGTCAGACTTTGTCAGGCGATCTCGGCGCTACACGCGGAGGCTCAACGCCTATGCGGCCGCACGATTCCTGGTCGTGCTGGCGATCCCGTGGGCGCTTGCGATGGCCTCCTCCTGGCGACCCGGGATTGCAGGCAACTCGTTCCAGACGATCGTCCTGTTCTTCGCTATCCTTGTGATTCTCTACATCGCAGAGCAAGTCACCCGCGCGGTCAAGCCTCGTCGGAGGAGATGCGCGATATCTGCTTTGCTTCGTGCTGTACCCGAACTGGTGCTGCTGTGCGGGGTGTGCATGTACTGGTGGCTGCTCTTTCCAGGCCATATCGCCCTGGCCATCGGGGCGTGGTGGGCATTCGGTGTCTTCTTGGCCCTTTCTCGCTACGCCTGGCGCAGATGGGCCTTATCGGAAGCTGTCCTCCAGACGAGAGACTATCGGCTCTTCGGTCGGCGGACGGGACGCTCCGTGAAACGGACCAGGCATGACAGGGCCTCATTGTACGTGCTTCCGGAGGATTCGGCGTTTGGTCCCTCCACTGTCATGGCTCTCGTGACGGACGAACCGGATGTCTATGTCAGCAGTGACATCCGATCGCTGTTGGAGCCCGATCAACTGCGCACCTCAATCGCCCATGAATTGGGCCACTCGTGGTCCCAGCATCATGTGGGCTGCGAGTTCGGTGGGTGGGTCAGGAAGATGTTCTTCGTTCCCGTTCTGGGATGGTTGGCTTCGATCCTGCTTGCGGTCTTGCGTGTGAAGGCCGAACCGATTCTTCCGTTCATGTTCCTGACCTCACTCACGCTGATCTGGAAGGCCAATCGTTGGGCCGCGAATCTGCTCAACAAGCCGATCGAGTTGGGAGCCGATCTCTATGCGGTGGAGATGACCCGGACGCCCGAGGCCTTTGTGGAAGGCATGAGACGGCTGGCCGAGCACGTGCGATATAACGTGTTTCCGAATGGGTTCGATACGCTGGGCTTCTGTTCCCATCCCTGCATCGTGAAACGAATTGAGTACGTTGCGGCTGCATTAGAGAAGGCGAACGAGAAGCCCAGCGCACGGAGGCGTCGCCAGGCAAAGAATGACTGACCGCTGTCTGCAATTGAAGAGACGCGGTCAATCAGAGCATTCGGTCAGTCTTACGGGACCGAAAAGGCCGGAGTCGAGCAGGGGGGTGTCTTTCCAGGGGACCTCCCACGTGAGCGACTTGTCGATGTTCGTCCGGCAGAACGTCGGGCCCTCGGGCGATCGCGCATCGCCGACGAGGCGATTCGACCAGGTGTTGGCGACCTCGACGACGAGTGCGTTGGCGCCGGGACGGACGGCGTCGGTGATATCGACCTGGTAGGGGGGCTTCCATAGAATGCCCTGGCTCTGCCCGTTGACATAGACCTCCGCAACGAAACGCACCTCGCCCAAGTCGAGAACGATCCGCCTGTCCGGCGCGAGTCGATCGGCGGTGACGTCGAACTCGTTGTGGTACGAGGCGATTCCGGAAAAGTATTTCACGCCTTTGTCTTCGCTTTCGGTCCAGGAGATCAGTTCGGGGAAGGTCTTCAAGGCCGGCGCGCCCCAGCCCGGCGCGAAGCGGACTTCCCATGGTCCGCCGATGGTCTGGCCGTTCTGCGAGGCGGGCACCTCCTGCACCATCGGCCGCTCTTCGGTCTTCTCGCGGAAGACTACGAACACGCTGCCATAAGGGGCCAGGCGCAGCGGCACGCGCGTGTTGCCCTCATCATCCCGATCGAATTCACAGGCGCGGATCTGACCGGTGTCGGGCATCCACAATTGCGGCACGCGGTCCGAGACACGGAACACACACGCGACGTCCTCCCAGCGATTCTGTTGGTTGCTGACGAAGTAAATGTCCGCCTCCGCTGTTCGGCGATGGATGTAGTCCAGCGGATATTGAATATCGCTGCGCGGCGAATACGCCGCGAAATCGGGACCGATCCCACGTTGCTTCAGGATATCGCGCAGCGTCCTGCCCCAGATGATTTCGCCTTTGCCATAGGCATGTTCTTTGATCGTTGTGCCATTGCAGGGGCCCCAGAGGCGATCCGCGATCGTGCGGACCTCTGCGTCCCGGCGGGCGAAATCGACGAGACCGTTGGAGCGGTTGGGTTTGGGCCCGACGACCGTCGCACCGTAGGCGACCAACTGCTCGAGCTTCTTCAAAACCGCCAGGTCGATGTCGTCGCGCTCGGGCAGGACCAGCAGTTCGTACCTCATTCCATCGGGCAACGTCAGGCGACCACCCTTGACGCTCATCCGCGTGAGGATCACTTCGCGATTGGTCACGTCGTAGTCGAAACCGAACCCGAGGGACGGATCGATATGTTTGGGCGGCACGAAGTTGTAGCCCTGATCCCCATAGTAATAGCACACGTCGGCGACGAAGAGGCCCTGCTGGAGCAGATACGAGCAGCGCGAGAGATAGTCGACCCAGGGCTTGGCCTTGGGCCACCACGCCAGGCTGGGGTTCATGTGCGTGCCGGCGTGGTAGACCCAGCCCGGCCGGTCCGTGCTCGACGGATTGTGCGCGGACGTGTGGAACGTGAAATGATTCGCACCGTCGCAGAAGGCGCGGTCGGCGATCTCCTTGAGATCGAACGGGCCATCCTGCCAGTGCCGCCAGCTCGTGAAGGCCTCCATGTCCACCTGGCGCTTGCCATAGATGTGGGCAGCGCAGGCGGTCTCCTTGACGACCCAGACGTTGTGGTGCTTCCAGAACTCCCCGCGCGGGATATCCAGCGCCCCGAGGGCCTTCAAGGCATCGACAGGCACCTGGTGCAGAGGCGGTCCCGGCCCGCCCGCCTCGGCGCAGAGCAGTAGACCGTGTTCGTTCGACAGCTCGGCGGCAGCTTTGTAGAAGGCATCGACGAGCAGATCGCCCAGCGTCTTGCGGTAGTCGTACTCGAACCGCTGCGCCGCCTCGTGGTCCTTCAGCGCGCAACCCGCCAGCACAGGCAGATAGCGCGTCATGTCATACCCGCGCCGCTTCGCGAACTGGGCGAGGAAGTCGGGCGTCCACGTCGAGCCGCTCAGTTCGTAGCTGCACACGTACATCTGCTTGAGCGCCGTGTCTTCGAAATCGCCCAGTTCCTCGTGCAGCTTGTCGAGAAGGTACTGGAAATGGAACTTCGTCGCTTCGGCGCTGAAGTGGTCGATGGCCAGGCCGCCCGAATTGGGGCTGGGCAGCCTCAGCGACAGGCCCGTGTTGGCGCACACGAATCGCATGAGGATCCACTCGCCTTCCGGGACATCCCAGTCGAGACGTCCGTTTGCGTCGATGCGGTCGGTCACATCGACCACGACGCTGGGGGCTTCCAGGATCAGGGGTGGCAAGCCAGCCGAGGACCAGCTTCCGCCCGGGCCCGACCTGGCCCCGTCGTGGATATTGGCGGCGGTCCAGTTGGCCTCGGTCTCCGTGCCCAGCGCGCCGCTGCTGTGCAGCAGACTCGCGGCGGTCTTGCTGCCGTCGGGGTGGTAGGCATTGACCACGTTGATCCCGTCCGTCGAATAGACCTCGAATTCGCCCAACTGCACCCGATCGAACTGGGAATTGTGCCCCGATAGGATGACCAGCTTGATATATCGCGCGCGGATCGGCTCGAAGCGGAACGTCTGGGCCTCCGCGTTGGGTTCGAGAGTCGCCCGCACGATCTCTCGGAAGCTGGTTGGCTCGGCGCTCTCGACCGATGCGTAGACCGCGAAATCACTGGCGAACAGGTGCGCCGGACCGTAGCGGTTCTCGTCGCCGCTGAGTGTGTTGCAGAGCACCACGCGATCGATGGTATGCGTGCCGGGTGGGAACAGTTCGAAGACGAATTCGTGCCCCGCCAATCGCTGGGGCGACGGGATGGCCAGCACCGCCACGTCCTGGACGTACGCGGGTTTGCCATCGGGACCGCGCGGGGCGCGGGCGGGCAGCGCCGGCAGTGGCAGGGACTCCTCCAGGCGCGTCGGCCCGGTCACGGTGATCTGCCGGTGATAGAGGCCCATGCTGGCGTATTTGGGCGGAACCCAGGGTCCGCCGCAGTTCCAACTGCTCGACGTGACCAGGCCCACCTCCATCCCCAGCCTCGTCGCCTCGCGCACGGTATGGCCGATCGCGTCGAGCGATTCGGGACCCATGAACGCCGGACCCTCGGGGACAATCCCCGCCGGATCGCGCGCGCCGATATCGAAGATGTACACACCCCCGATGCCCTTGGCCTTCATCTCCTCCAGTTCGACTGTCATCTGCTCCTTGTCGGTCAGGCCGTTGACCCACGCCCAGTAGACCGACGGCCGAGCGGGCAACGGCGGATTATGAAATCCTTCCAGCAATGCGTCGGCGTACGAAGGAGCGGCTGAGCCCATCAGATTTGCGGCGACAACCGACAAGCAGATCAATACACAATGACGTACGGTCATAGTCCTACCCTCTTACCATTCGATGCTATCGGCCCGACGCGGGCGTGGTGGTCTTGGAAATGTCAGGCCGGCAATGTGTTTGGCCCATTTCTGTCGGCTGTCGCCACAGTCCTTCTCGATGATCGCGCCAAGTTCCTGCCGTGCATAACCAGACAGCAGGCAATGCACGTCATCAATATACTTGACCAGCACGTCAAAACCCTGCTTGTCACCGCAGCGCGCCAGCGTCGCCGCAATCCGGCTCTCCAGAATGCCTCCATATACCTTGGTACTCGCCTGTTCAGGGCTTTCCGTGACATGCCCCTGAATGTAGGGATCGTCCAGAAATCTCTTCAGGGTACGGATCGCCTGCCTGTCGGGCATCCGTTCGATCGCGAAACAGACATTGACGATGCGATTGTAATAGGGGACCAGGGTCAGATCAATCCGGCCCCGGTTGTACGCGGTCTCTTGCCTGACGGGCGGATTATTCAACCTCAGCGAGTCGGCAAGTGCCAGAATAGCCGGCAGAGCCGCTCGGTCGCCACTCAGCGCGAGCAGGGCGATGTCCTGGTTGATCGTCCAGTAATCGGTTTCCTTGTCCTTACGATAGTACTCCCAGGGCAATGCTCCGCCGGCCTGCTCTGCGGCGTAGAGCGTCTCCATCTCGCGCATGATGAGCGGGTTGCCGATCGGGTTTCCAAACCAGGCCAGCGCCTTTGCCAGGCGGAGGGACCCGCTTTCGTCCTCGCTCTGCCGCAAACGCTCGACGAGCGCAGGCTCGACTTCCTCCCGCGGCAATGCAAGCACGCGTATCAGGCTGTCGGGTTCTCCCGCTACCAGTTGGTCGATCCGCTGTTGCGCACCGATGGCTTTCTCCGAGGGTGCTGCGAGCAGGATTCTCAATTCCACCAGCGATGGCCGAAGGGACTCGACATTGAAATCGCGCAGGTCTGTTCCTTTTCGAGCTGCGAGTGCGGCGATCCACCCCGTCACGAATCCCTGTGTCATGATGTCAAAGGACATGCGAGTGAACTGCAGCGCGTTGTGTGTCTGTGAGATGGCCTTGCCCGAGACCAGCAGCCCCCGAATGCCCTTGGGCAGCAAAGCGCGATATGGGATCTCGACAACTGCCGAGATGCCGTGAGGCAGCAGGCATCCCACCCGAGTGAGCGCTGTATCGCCGAAGTGGTGGGGGTCGTAATCCGAGTAAGCCAGGCAAATCGCGTCTGCGTGATGGCGACCTTCAATCACGTCTTTCAGTGTGATGGTGTACTCTCCGGTGATCCGGCGTGACTCTCGCACCGTTAGCATGGGCATGAAATCGTAGTGATGCGACTGTCCGTGCGTGAGTTGGTAGCCTCTCTGCAATTCGGACAAGTAGTGGCTCATCAGAATGTCATAGTCGCGGTTTGTGGACGAATCCGCCCATGCTTTTCCCCCCGGATTGATGTCCCATTGGCTGTAGTTCTGGGTCGCCCTCATCCGACGGTTGCCCGAATCCCACGCGGCTCCGGCGAAGACCGCGACATCCCCGTCGCCTGTCGCGTCGACAATGACTTTGCCTTTAAGGATGGTCAACGCTCCGTCTCTCTCCACGAGGAGGCCGGTGACCCGATTCCGGTCCTTTGTCACGCCGCAGGCAATGCTATCCGTTAGCAGTCTGCCACCGCCCCGAGTCGTCTGCTTCCGCAGGTAGAACATCATTGCTATGCGAGATGTGGCTGCTCCCAGGGCCTTGCCTTGTTCCTCGACGGCCCGTTCCATCCGGTCGAACAGGGCGGTGTCCTTGTATCCCCAGTAGTAGCCCATCACGCCGCCAAGTGTCTTGGTTCCTCCCAACTCCGGAAAGTACTCCACCGTTATAACGCTCGCACCCTTTTCCATGGCGCCGATGGCTGTCATCGCCCCGGCCGTGCCTCCGCCGGCGACGACAACGTCACTCCGCGAGCCAACCGGCAGGTGTCTTTCATAGTCGAACGTAAGGTGTTGGATGGCATAGTTCAGCCGGATGTCGTCCAGACCCGTGACCCCGCAATGTTCCAGAGGTATCCGCCCCGAATCGTGATCGATAAACTGTGCCCGATCGCCGACTCTCTCCTCGACCTGCAAGTCTTGAATCAGCGATTTGGCTCGTCGGTCGGTTCCCAGAACATCCCGGCAACTCAACTCGCTCGTATCGGTGCAGGTCGGAGAAACATAGTTGCGATAGATTTTGCGATGCGTCGCCTGCTTCTCCCGCCTCAGTGTTTCCCAAGCTGTCTGGACCAGACGTGCTTTTCTAAAGGCAGCGTCATGCTTGATCAGATGGGCGCAAACGATCTCGGCCTTCAACCTCGCCTTCTCTTCTGCCTCCTGCGGCGGCGCGGGAAGACCAAACTCTACAAAGCATTGCCCGGGTCGGCGCTTGCCTCGATGCACGCGAACCCTGTCATCCAACAGGCCGAAGGACACGGGGACAGCAACCTCGCGGGTCGTAGTGTCGGTCACGCCGTACAACTCCAGTGAAAACGAATAAGCATTCCGACCGCCGGAGCTGCGGCTGGTCGTGTCGATGACGCTCTTGCTGCGCACCAGTTGCAGCCCGAACTTATTGGCCAGCGCCAGGCCCGATACGGTCCTCTTCTGCTCGTCGGCCAGCACGCCCCAGACGCCGGTCATCAGCAGCACGTGAACGCCTTCTCTCTGCAACGTCGCCATGAATTGCTTCTTGACCGAACCGCAGAAGAGCGGAACGTCGTCGCCGAAACCGTTGTCCGGATTCTGTGGTTCAAACGGTACGCCTACTTCGGGTTGCTCCGCTTTCGGCAGGAACCGCTCTTTCATCTCCTCGTCGAACGTCTCGAACCCCTTGCGATTCAACCACGGTCGCAACGTCGCCGTGATGTCCGTTGCCAGAAACGTTCGCCGTTCGATCAACAAGACCCGCAGCCCGTTGCGTGCAGCGTGCATCGCCGCAAAACAGCCGACCAAAGTGCCTCCAACGACCACGACGTCATATGCGTCCAGCGGCGCGTTCTCCGTCGCATTCTCTTCACCATGGAGGAGAAGACTACCCCAGCCACCGTGCATAATGGCCGCCGCTGGAATGCTTGCTTTGAGGAATTCCCTACGTTTCAACTACCAACTCCCTTCTGTTCTATCGAACGAACCAGACAAACCCTCTCCCGTCCAACCATATGGAGCCATCGGACGGATTCTCACCGGTGACAGGTCGCCATGATTCTGACCCTTCCAGACCTAACTGGGTCCCGTCCACGGTGCAGCCAACGTCGCCTGCATTGAAGATGGCAACGGCTTGCGTTTCCGCATCGCGGCGTTCGAAGGCGAGAATTCGTCGCGGGTCGTCGGCCAGCAATACCCTGAATGTCCCGGCCCGCAACACGGGATAGTCATTACGCCACTTCGCCACCGTGCGATAGAAACTCAACATGTCCTTGTCCTGCGAAACCGTATCAGCCGGACGATCCAGGCCCAGCGGATGGGCTCGCTCGGTCTCATAGGACAGGTCGTCCCAGACCATCGGCTTGCGGCAATCGGGATCATCGGCGCCCCACATGCCCACCTCATCGCCGTAATAGACATACGGTGCACCGGGCGCGAGGAACTGGAACGCGACCATCTGTTTCCAGCGCCGCTTCTCAGCTGCATTCGGTTTGCGGACCTCGTAGTCGCGGTTGCTCTGGAGGTTGGCCCCGTGGTCCTGGCGATACGCGGGATTGACGACCGCCGAGCCGATGCGGGAGGTATCGTGCGAGCCCAGGAGATTCTGGAGGTCCAGGCAGCGTTCATACCCATAATCGCGATGCAGGTCTGCCAGCAGGTGGGCGAAGGCGGTGGCAGAGATCGGCTCGGTTTCATTGAAGAACCGATAGACCGCGTCGCCAAAGCGATAGTTCATCACACCGTCGAAGGCGTCGTCCAGCCAGGGGCTCGCGTCCTTGAACGTGCACTGGCGAAAGTCGTCCCACCAAATCTCGCCGGTCAGATAGGCCTTCGGATTGATCGCCTTGACCCATCCGCGAAACTCCTTCCAGAAGGGCAGCGGGACCTCGGCTGCGACGTCCAGCCGCCAGCCATCGATGCCGTCGGACGGGTCGCCATCGCCGTCGGGGTCCATCCAGCGTCGCAGCACCGCTCTGAAATGGGCCTTGACTTCAGGATGGGGTCCGCGCTCGTCCTTGCGGAATTCGGGCAGGTCCTTGATCCCCGCCCAGCCCTGGTAGTCGAACTCATCAGCATCGGTCGTGGGATCGTCCCACCGCGTGATGTGGAACCACTTGGCAAACGCACTGGTCGGTCCTTCCTGACGGGCCCGCTGGAACGCCCAGAATGGAATCCCGACGTGGTTGAACACCCCATCGATGACGATCCGCATGTCACGTTGGTGGACCTCTGCGATCAGCTTCAGGAACAAGCGGTCGGCGGCGCTCCATTGCCAGGTGGCAGGGTCGGCTGCGTCTTCCGTGGCAAACAGCCTCAGGTCGCCCGTCGGATCGGGTCCGAAATGCTTGTCCACGTGGTGATACATCGTCGCACCGTATTTGTGCAGCGAAGGTGACTCGAAGACGGGGTTCAGATAGAGCGCGTTGACGCCGAGGTCTTTCAGATAGTCGAGCTTGTCGAGCAGGCCCTGCAAATCGCCGCCGTAGCGTCGCAACTGCGCGTGGACATAGAATCCTCTGCCGTCTATCCGTTCCCAGGGCTGCAATGCATACCAGTCCGAAGTCCAGGGGACCACGCGCCAGCCCTCCGGGATGAAATACGGCCAGGCCCCTTCCAGGCTGGCCGGCGTCGGATCATTCGTCGGGTCCCCGTTGCGGAACCGCTCCGGAAAGACCTGATACCATTGGGCGTCTGCATACCAGGTGGCCCAGGTCGTAGAGACGACGCAGTGACAGACCGCCACTACCAGCAGGAACCGGTTTGAGTGAGACAGGTGCGGAATCACGAGCGCTACCACCACATACAGGGATTGGCGTACATTTCGTAGAACCAGCGGTGTTCCATGTCCTGGAACTTGCGCCAGGTGACGTGCCCGTCGAGGAAAAGGATGTTGCCGCCGGAGGCCTTGGTGCCTTTTCGCAAGTGATTGCTGCGATCGTAAACGCCCCATCGGGTGAGACATCCTCCCGATGCCTTGGTGAAGTCCGCGGTTTGCCGATCCGCACCGTCGCTGGCGGTTACGTCCGTGATGAGTTCGGTCGATGCAGGGGGGATCGTCTTCTTCGTGTCTTGTGTCTTCTGGGCCATCGTGGTTCGGACCCACACTTTGGCGACCCCGTCCGGGCTCATAGGCGGATTGGTCCGTCCGCCTTTGAAGTCGATGAGCCAGAAGTAGCCCATGATTCGGTGGTAGTCTCTTCGCGTGGCTTCGGCCTTGGGCTCCGGCGCCAGATAGCTTTCGGGCGTTCCGCCCGGCAAGTTCTCTCCATAGCGCCAGAAGATGATGTTGTCCCGTTGCTTCCAGGAAGGGCAGTAGAAGATGTGCCGGTCGAAGGCACCCGTCCTCATGATGATATCCGTGGTCCAGTAGGAGACATCGAAGAGCCAGCGGTCGACTTCGTTCATCGGCAGCTTGCCCTCGTTGTCGTTGGCGTAGACGAACAGGCCCAGTCCCATGTTCTTCTCGTTCTGCCCGCATACCATGCGTCGACCCTGCTCGCGCACGACGCCTAGCGCCGGCAGCAGAATGCCCAGCAGCACCGCAATGATCGCGATGACGACCAGCAATTCGATCAGTGTGAATCCCCCCTTCGCCCGCTTCACCTTCTCAGCACACATCATGCGAGTATCCCTCCCGAGTCTTCAGGACAGCTACCTCACGGCCGCTAGAATGGCTTCACTACCGACCATCATCCGCCAGACGCCGCCGCAAATCAAGGGAAAAGCGACGTGACCGAGGATGTCTGTCAGGATTTTAGGGCATCGGTGTTTTCCCGTCGCCGAAGTCGCTGGGTGGCAGCCTCATCCGCCACAGGCGGATGGGGATGGTTCCCCCGTAGCATAGGCCACTTCATGTGGATCCAACCGACGCGTCTACCATCCCCAAAGCTCCGTTACACTGCGCTTTGAGGCTGCCACCCACCTTCCAATGTGTTTTCACACACGCGACCGAGGTCGCATGGTGCGTCCTGGATCACGGAAGCACGGTGGACATCGAACGGTGGCTATGGTATAGAGCAGGGCAGGCGCATCCGGCGCAGGGTACGCGAGCCGGACGCCATCATAACCGCTACGCGCAACGGAACAAAGGAGAACTGCATGCAGAGCACCGCCCGCTACGCGATCCTCGCCCTTTTCTGTGCCATCCCGATTTTTTCTCTCTGCACGGCGTCGAATGCCGCCGGACATGCGTTCTACATCTCACCGGCCGGAGACGACACCGCAGCGGGAGCCGACATCGATCACCCGTTTCGCACGCTGGAACGCGCCCGAGACGCCATCCGCGAACTTAAGAGGGCTGACGGTCTGAGCGGACCTGTGACCGTCTATCTCAGAGGTGGCCATTACGCGTTGAGCGAACCCCTCGTGCTGGAGCCGATCGATGCGGGAACCGCAGAATCTCCGGTGCTGTACCGGGCTTACGAAAATGAGCAGCCTATCATCACGGGAGGCCGCAAGATCGCGGGCTGGAAGAAGTCCCGCGACAATATCTGGAGCGCCGACGTGCCTGCGGTCAAAGCGGGACAATGGAATTTCCGCCAGCTTTACGTCGACGGTCGGCAGTACCGAAGGGCCCGAATCCCCAACGAGGGTTTCCTGCGCGTGGCCGGTTGTCCCGAGGGCACGCCGGGGACGACGAACTATCACAAGGATTGTCAGTCGTTCGAATTCCAGGCAGGGGACCTCGACCCGACGTGGACGAATCTCGACGACGTCGAGGTGATCGTCTATCACTTTTGGACCGATTCGCACCTGCCGATCCAGTCGATCGACACGGAGAAGAACCTCGTGACCTTCAAGCACAAGGCGGGCAAGGTCTTCACCGACGATTTCTCCGAGGACGGCGCCCGGTATATCGTGGAGAACGTCTTCGAGGGTCTCGATGAACCGGGCGAGTGGTACCTGAATCGAGAGACGGGCGTGGTGTACGCGATCCCTCGTGCCGGCGACGATCTCAAGACTGCGGAGGTCACGGCGCCGTTCGCACCGGCGTTTCTGCGCTTGCAGGGCGACCCGCTCGACCGCGAGTACGTTGAACACATCGCCTTCGACGGTCTCTCGTTCGAGTACACGAACTGGCATCTGCCGCCCGGCAATTCGAACGACCGGCAGGGCTCCGCCAGCGTGCCCGCGGCGATTACGCTCGAGGGCGCCCAGCAGTGCCGGTTCGATCGCTGCCGGGTGGCCAACCTCGGAACGTTCGCCTTCGAGATCGGAGAAGGCTGCTCGGACAACCACTTCACGTACAACGAGATCAGCCGCATCGCCGCCGGTGGGTTTCGCATCAACGGCGGCACCGACCACGACCCACCGCTCCTGCGGACCGGTGACAACGTCATTACCGACAACGTCCTGCAATACTATGGCGAGGACTACCCGTCCGCGGTCGGCGTGCTCCTGATGAACACCAGCGGCAACCGTGTCGCCCACAACGCGATTCATCACGGCTGGTACACGGGCGTCTCGATCGGCTGGGTGTGGGGCTACCAACGCAGCATCAGCCGGGACAATGTGGTCGAATTCAATCATATCCACCACATCGGCCAGGGACTGCTCTCCGACATGGGCGCGATCTACACGCTGGGCATCTCTCCGGGGACGGTGATCCGCAACAACCGGATCCACGACGTCGAAGCCAACCACTATGGCGGCTGGGGCATCTACAACGACGAAGGCTCGTCCCACCTGCTCATCGAGAACAACGTCGTCTACAACACGAAATTCGCCGGCTACAACATCCACTTCTGCAAAGAGGTGACCGTCCGCAACAACATCCTCGCGTTCGGTCGGCTCCAGCAGCTCAGCCGCAGCCGCGTCGAGCCGCACAAGAGCGTCTTCTTCGAGAACAACATCGTGTACTGGAAAGAAGGCAAGCTGCTCGACGGCAATTGGAAGGACAAGGCGTATACGTTCTATTACCACCCCAAGAGTGCCAGTGGCACGCGCGAGACGACGAGCACGTTCGATATGGACTGGAATGTCTACTACAACCCGACGCTGCCGGTTGACGAGGTTCAGTTCAACGGCATGAGCTGGCAGGACTGGCACAAGACAGGCAAGGATGCGCACTCCGTCTATGCCGATCCGCTCTTTGTCGATCCGGACAACTACGACTTCCGTCTCCGACCTGAATCGCCCGCCTTCGAGCTAGGTTTCGAGCCGATCGACGTGACCGCGGTGGGCCCGCGCGCCCCCGCCCGAGCGGGATCGTAGCAACGGACCGGTCCCGCTTCAGAAGGCGGGCACCAGCAGGGGCGTGGCCGCCATGTTGTAGGCGGCCGCCCACGCGTAGAGGATGATGACCACGACGAAGATGTAGAGCGCCCACCGGCGCAGGAAGACCGTCACCACGATGACGGTCGCAAACTGGAAGAGCTTGCCCACGACCGGCCCGGTCACAGGGCCCAGCACCATCGAGATCAGGCGGATGAGGGGGTGGAGCTCCGCCTGGGGACCGTCGATCACCATGAAGAACACCGTCGAGAGCATGTCCGCAATGGCCGCCACCGCCAGTAGGAACAGCCAGATCCAGTACCGAGCGAGGTACCCGTCCCAGTTGGCCTCGAACCGTTCGCGAATATCCCGGATGGATCGGATGGTCGCCATAGATTCCGTCGTGTCCCGGCCTCGCTCTTACCGCCTGGAACGAGCGACCCGCGCCACCGGCGCATACCGAAAACCGTCGGTCACGTGATCGTTGACCATGCCCATCGTCTGATAGGCCGGATCCGTGGTGCACCACGCGCAGCGGTTCACGACCCACCTGGGCCTGGATCGATGTTCCCGAACCCTCCGCCGGGAAGCGAGGGACTCCCGCTGATCCCACCGGTCCCGAAGGTCCCGAACTCGTACGTGATGGTCTTCCCATCCTTCGTGACGACTTCGACCTTTGTATCGGAGCGGGACAGGCGGATGGTGTGATAGTCCTCGCCCAGCACCGGGTCGATGGGCTTGGAGATGATCTGGCCGACCTTCAGAAGCTCATCGTACGTGACCTCATCGACGTTGCGACTTCGCAGGTAGACGCCGGCCGCGAGCACCACCTGCTTGAGGTTCGCGCGAATCGCCTTTTCCGGATACTCCGCGCGGTATCGGTCCCACTCACTGCGGCGGGGCAACTTCCAAAACAGAAAGGAGCCGCTGAAGGCGATGACGGCGAACGAGACGATCACGAGGACACCGGTCTTGGTACGAATCGTTTTCATGATTCACCTCTGTCCCATCCCGCCATCGGATGGCTTGGCCGCCGGTGCGATGGGGCAACACCACCAGCGGATGGACGGATCTCTGTTTTCGCTGCACTCCCGACCGTGAGGCGGTCTGGCGCCGGATCGCGCCATCTGTCGCCCCTGATGCGCAGCTTCGATCTCAGGCGGCGAGTCCGCTTCAGGGACACCATTGTGGGCTCTCCCCCGGTTGGATGCAAGCCAAATCCTTCTTCTGCCTCGAAGAATCCAGGGGAATCCCGTGGATGGGGGCGAATTTCGGAGCACGTCCGTTTTCGCGGGTAACATCGGTGGGGCTCGACCGTCATAACGTGCGGAACGGCAGGCTTTCGGATGCGTCTGCCGGTCGGGTTGTGGCTGTTAAGATGGGGTGCGGGTGTGAGCGGAGCGAACCAGGTCTTGATACGCGCGGAGAACCTCCACCGAGTCTTCGTCACCGAAGAAGTGGAAACGCATGCCCTGGTCGGGATTCACCTCTCGATCGGGCGGGGCGAATACGTGGCGATTGCCGGTCCTTCGGGCTGCGGCAAGTCGACCCTGATGGCCATCCTGGGGCTGCTCGATTCGCCCAGTGATGGAGACTACTGGCTCGAGGGCCGACCGGTGGCGACTCTGACGCCTTCGGAGCGGGCCCGCATCCGAAACCGTCAGGTCGGGTTCATCTTCCAGAGCTTCAACCTGATCGGAGACCTGACGGTCTACCAGAACGTGGAACTGCCGCTGACGTACCGTCGCGTCCCAGCGACGCGGCGCCGGCAGTGGGTGCAGGAGGCGCTGGACCGCGTGGGCATGTCGCATCGCGCCAAGCACTATCCCGCCCAGCTCTCGGGCGGTCAGCAGCAGCGGGTCGCCGCCGCTCGCGCCGTGGTCGGTCGCCCGTCGATTCTGCTGGCGGATGAGCCCACGGGAAATCTCGACTCGAACAGCGGTCAGGCGGTGATGCAGATGCTGGCGGAAGTGCACCGCGAGGGCGCCACCATCTGCATGGTCACCCACGACCCCCGCTACGCCGGCTGCGCCCAACGCACCATCCATCTGTTCGACGGACGCATCGTGGACGAAGACGACGCCCGTCCAAGGCGGCAGGACAATTAGGACAGGCAGGTCTGAGGGAAGATGATGGCGTCATTCTGGCAAGACCTTCGATATGGCTTTCGCATGCTGCGCAAGAAACCGGGCTTCACGGCTATCGCCCTGGTGACGCTGGCCATCGGCATCGGCGCCAACACGATCATGTTCAGCATTTCCGATCTGCTGTTGTTGCGTCCGAGACATGCGAAAGATCCCGAACAACTCGCCTACTGCGCGGTCGAGGACGCCTATTTTGGGGGATTTCGTCATTCTGCGTATCTCACCGTGCGTGACAGCAGGTTGGCCTTCCGCGATCTCATGGCCCAGAGCGATGATCCGAGACCGGTCACCCTGGTGCATGGGGATTCCGTTCGACAGGCGCGCGCGACGTACGTTTCGGCGAACTACTTCTCGTTTCTGGGGGTGAGCCTGGGCGAGGGAAGGGGCTTCCTGCCCGAGGAGGAGCGCATCGGAGGTACGCCGGTCGTGGTCCTGGAGCATCGCATGTGGCAGCGTCTCGGTGCCGACCCCAATATCGTCGGTCAGTTTCTCAGCGCCAACGGCGTCCGCTGCCAGGTGGTCGGTGTCGCCCCGGAGGGCTTCACCGGCGTCACGATGCTCGGTCCCGATCTCTGGCTTCCGCTGGGCAGCTATCTGGCGGTGGCCGAATTGGCGCGAGGGCATACGCCTCGGGCGAATGCCGGCCCGGACCGAAACTATCCGACGCTCGATCTCGTGGGGCGACTCCAGCCTGGGGTGAGCATGTCGGTGGCCCAGGCCCAACTGCAAGCGCTGGTCCCGCGTTTCAAACAGGAGTATCCAAAGCAGTGGCGGGACCATTCCACGCTGGCCCTACGCCCGCCCGGTCGGATCATGATCTATGCCAAAGCTGAGGATGAACGTCTCGGAATGGCCATCTTCAGTGCGGTCCTGATGGCGGTCTCCGCGATCATCCTGCTGATTGCCTGCCTGAATCTGGCGAACATGCTCATCGTCCAGGGGGCCTCGCGTCACCGCGAGATCGCCATCCGCATGGCGATCGGCGGAGGTCGCTGGCGGATCATCCGCCAGTTGTTCGTCGAGTCTCTGCTGCTGGCGCTGCTGGGAGGGATCCTCGGTTTTCTGCTCGCCTTCTGGGGCACGAGCATTCTCAGTGCGTGGGTGGCGACGGCGCACGACCCCGAATTGCAGGCCCTTCGTCCCAACCTGAATCTCCGTGTTCTGGTGGCCACCCTGGGCTTCTGCCTGGTTGCCACGCTGCTGTTTGGACTCCGCCCTGCCTTGCGACTGTCCAGGCGGGATCTGGCGAGTGAGATGAAGGACGCGGCAGGCAGCGTGCTGGGAGGCCTCCGGAGAAAGCGGCGGGGACTATCGGTGGTGGGCCAGATCGCCCTGGCGGTGATGCTGGTGCTCAGCGCGACGCTTCTGACGCGCAGTGCCCTTCACATGGCGAAGCCTGATCCCAGGTTTCCTCTGGACGACAAGCTGCTCGTCCAGATCGATCCCCTCTCCGCGGGATACGACCGTGTCCGCAGCATCCAGGCCTGCGAGGCATTGGCGGACCACCTGGCGTCGCTGCCCGAGGTCGAGGCGCTGGGGACCTCGCATCGGTTCTTCGTCGGAGGGCGCGACGTCATGTCGATCTGGGAGTTCACGCCGGGATCCGGAGCCGACGGGACGGGGAGACGGATTGCGCGGTGGGCTGCCACGCCTGACGTGGGCCGGGACTATTTCACGGCGCTGGAGATACCGCTCCTGCAGGGGCGTCTGTTCCATCGGCTCGACTACCTCCCAAACGCGGAGAAGGTGGCGGTCATCGACGAGACGCTGGCGCGCAAGCTTCGCCCGGACGGCAACGCCCTCGGGTGCCTGATCCAATGGGGGTTCTCCAGCGACTACCCCTCCGATCCGTACCGGGTCGTCGGAATCGTAGCCAACGTGCCGGGTGTAGCGGACCGGGAGGTCCACGCCCAGATGTACAAGCCTGTCCAACCCGATCAACTGTGCCCCTATTTCTATCTGCACATCGCTCACATGGGGTCGCCAGAGGTCCTGGTGCAGCGTATCTCTGAGGAGATTCATCGGGCGGATTCGCGCGTGCCCGTACTCTCGGTGGTCACGCTTGCCGACAAGTACCGCGACGATACGTCGGTATGGCTGGCGAGACTCGGCGCCCGGTTGGCCCTGGCGGCCGGCGCCGCGGCACTGTTTCTCGCGGCGCTGGGAGTCTATGGCATCAAGGGCTATATGGTCGCCTCGCGCACGTCGGAGATCGGCATCCGCATGGCCCTGGGCGCCACGAAAGGAAACATCATGGGCATGGTTCTGCGCGAGGGCCTGGTGCTGACCATCGTGGGATTGGCGGTCGGACTGCTGCTGGGCCTGGGCGTGGCGCGCGTTTCGGTGAGCCTGCTCTACGGCGTCAGCCCGCTCGATCCAATCAGCATCGCTATGACGATGGCCCTGTTGGCGGCCACTTCCCTGCTGGCCGGCTACATCCCCGCCCGCCGGGCCGCACGGGTCGACCCCATGGAGGCCCTGCGATACGAATAGCACGAGTAGGGTGCGCCGTGCACACCAAGGAAGGGCAAGATGGAACGCGGATACGGTGGCGGTGTGCACGGCACACCCTACGAACTGAAAACTGAGAACCGAGAACTGTGAACTGACAACTGGAGTGATGCAATGACCACGCTCTGGCAGGACGTCAAGTACGGATTTCGGATGCTGGCGAAGAATCGAGGCTTCACCGCCATCGCCCTGGTGACGCTGGCCATCGGCATCGGTGCCAACACCATCATGTTCGGTATCTCCGATTTGCTGCTGTTGCTCCAGCCGCGACAGGTGAAGGCCCCTGAGCAGTTGGCGTTCTGTGGTATCCAGGACGCTCAATGCTCCTGGTTCCGCCAATCGGAGTACGAGACCATCCGGGACAGCGATCTGGCGTTCAGTGATGTGCTCGCCCAGGCGATTTCCTGGGGGAGCACTCTGGTCCACAAGGGTTGGGCCAAGCAGGTGCAAGGGACGTACGTTTCGGCAAACTACTTCTCCGTATTGGGCGTTGCACCGGTCCGGGGACGTGGTTTTCTGCCGGATGAAGAGCAGCGCGGCAGCGCGCCGGTCCTGGTCCTGAGCTATCGCTTCTGGCAGCGGCTGGGTGGTGATCCGGAATTCGTCGGTGAGTTCGTGAGCCTCAATGGCACCGCCTGCCAGGTCATCGGCATTGCACCGGAGGGCTTTACCGGTGTCACCTTCGACGGCCCAGACCTCTGGTTGTCGCTGGGGAGCTATTGGTCGGTGGACACGACTGTCCGGCAGAAGCCGACTCGCAGGCCCTGGCTGGAACTCGTCGGCCGACTCAAGCCGGAAATGACCATGCCCGCTGCCCAGGCCCGGTTGCAGGCCCTGTTTCCTCCGCTCAAGCCGGAATGCATCGGCCTGAACGACGGTCGCGGCCGTCCTGCGTTTGATCTGCGTCCGCCGGGCAGGTTCTTCATCGGCGGCGATATCGAAGGGGACCTTCGCGATAAAGCTATCTTCAGCCTGGTTCTGATGAGCACGGCCGCGATCATCCTGGTGATCGCCTGCCTGAACTTGGCCAATATGCTGATTGTACAAGGCACCGCACGGCACCGTGAGATCGCCGTCCGCCTGGCTCTTGGCGGAGGCCGCTGGCGAATCATCCGCCAGTTGCTCGTCGAGTCTTTGCTGCTGGCGCTGTTGGGAGGGGGGGGTGGCATCCTGCTGGCGTGCTTCGGCATGCGAATTCTCAATGTCTGGGTCGCAGCCAAGGAGATCAGTCTCCAGGTCGGTTTGAACGTTCGTGTTCTGGCAACTACGTCGGGTTTGTGCCTGGTCACCACGCTGCTGTTTGGCCTGAGACCCGCTCTGCGCCTGTCCAAGCGTGACATCGCCGTCGAGATGAAGGGGGCCTCCGCACGCGTGCTGGGGTCCCTGGGCAGAAGGCGGACCGGTCTGTCGGTAGCGGGCCAGACGGCCCTGGCCGTGGTGCTGGTGCTCAGCGCGGCGCTGCTGACGCGCAGTGCCCTGGAGAAGGCAAGACCCGATCCGCATTTCCGCCTGGACGACAAGCTGGTCGTCGACATCGACCCGCTCGGCCCCGGTTACGACAAGACGCGAGCCCTCGCGGTGTATCAGAGGCTGTTGGATCGTCTGGCAGTTCTGCCCCAGGTCAAAGCGGTGGGGACATCGCACAATGTGTTCTTCGGGGGTGGGGGAACGCTTCTGACCGGCGAATACCGGCCGGGATCGGGAGAAAGCAAGTCGAGCGACGCTCCCGTACGAAACGTGACCTTCATCAGCACAGGCCGGGACTATTTCGAGGCCATGGATATTCCGCTGTTGCAGGGGCGCCTCTTCGAACCACGCGATCGTCTTCCGGATGCCGAGAAGGTGGCCATCATCGACCGGTCCCTGGCGCGGCGACTCCGCCCGGAGGGCAATGCGTTGGACTGTCTGATTCAATTGGGCCTGCCCGAGATCCCCGAGATGATTCCTGAGTTCTATCGGGTCGTCGGAATCGTTGCTCACGTTCCGGGGATCGAGAACCGCGAACTCGGTGCCCAGGTGTTCACCCCTGCCGGTGAGGACGATCTGGCCCGGTGCCTTTATCTGCGTGGGCCCAGCGGAGCCGCGACGAATGCCCTGAAGCGACAGGTTGCCGAGGCGATCCACCAGGTGGATCCCCAGATCCCGATCTTCTCTGTGGCGACGTTGGCGCAACGACGCCATGACCACGGCGCTGTATGGTGGTCGCGATTCATCGCTCGCATCGGAGTGACGGCCGGGGCGGCAGCCCTGTTCCTGGCGGCGCTGGGCATCTACGCGATCAAAGGTTACATGGTAGCCTCACGCACGTCGGAGATCGGTACTCGTATGGCCTTGGGCGCCACACACGGAAACGTCATGGGCATGGTCCTGCGCGAGGGACTTCTGCTGACGATAGCGGGCCTGATCGTCGGGCTGGCGCTGGGACTGGTGGTAGCCAGGGTCGCCGTCCGTTTCCTCTACGGCATCAGTCCGCTCGACCCGCTCAGCATCGTCATCACCGTGGTCCTGCTGTGCGCTACGTCGCTGCTGGCTGGCTACATCCCGGCCCGCCGGGCCGCCAAGGTCGATCCGATGGAGGCTCTGCGATACGAGTAGGCTGTGCTGTGCACACCGACGAAGAGTGGGATAGAACGCGGATGTGGCGGTGTGCACGGCACACCCTACGAACCGACAGCCGACAACTGTCAACTGCGAACTGACAACTGCAAACTGGAGTGATGCAATGACCACGCTCTGGCAGGACGTCAAGTATGGATTTCGGATGCTGGCGAAGAACCCGGGTTTCACTGCCATCGCCCTGGTGACGCTGGCGATCGGCATCGGCGCCAATACGATCATGTTCAGCGTGGTCAACGCGCTGCTGTTTCGCCCGCCGCTGGTGAACGAGCCCGGCCGACTGGTCTATTGCGGTGTCCGCAATTTCGGGTTCTTCGACTATCCGATGTACACCGATATGCGTGACGACAACCCGGTCTTCAGCGATCTGATCGCCCTTAACTACGGTGGCCGTCGCGGCACCTGGGTCCAGGGCGACGTGGTCAGGCACATGGGCCTGACATACGTCTCGGCCAACTACTTCTCTGCCTTGGGTGTGGCGCCAGCCCATGGACGGACGTTCTTGCCTGACGAGGAGCGAAACGGAGCCGAACCGGTGGCGGTCCTGAGTTACGCGACGTGGCGCCGGCTCGGCGCCAATCCCAGGATCGTGGGACAGTATGCGCAGATCAACGGCAAGTCCTGTCGAATCGTGGGCGTGGCGCCGAAGGGGTTCACCGGTTTAGCGGCCGGGGGGCCTGATCTCTGGTTGCCCCTGGGAACGCACGGCGCGATCGATCACTACAATGACGAGCCGCCCACGGGAAGACGAAGGAGGATCTGGGACTACCCGGGGCTCATCCTGGTCGGACGGCTCAAGAATGATCTGGACATGCTGACGGCCGAGGCCGGCCTGCAAGCATTGGCCCCGCGTCTGAGAGAGATGGACGCCAGACGGTGGGGGGACGATTCCAAGTTGTATCTGGCCCGGTTGGCGCGGACGACAGTGGGGGAAGACGACTACGGCGAGGGCAGAATACTGAGCATCATGAGTATGGTTCTGATGGGTATCTCCGGGGCCGTTCTGCTCATCGCCTGCTTGAATCTGGCGAGCATGCTCACCGTCCAGGGGGCGGCACGGCAGCGGGAGATCGCCATTCGCATGGCCATTGGAGGCGGCCGCTGGCGCATCGTCCGACAATTGGGCATTGAGTCCCTTCTGCTGGCGTTGTCCGGAGGGGTCCTGGCGCTGATCCCGGCTTTCTGGGGCGTCCGGATTCTCAGTGGCTGGCTGGCGACGGGCAAGACGCTGCCCGTTCAGTTAGCGGCCTCCTTCGATGTCCGGGTCCTCGGGGCCACCCTGGGGTTCTGCCTGCTCGCGACCGTGCTCTTTGGCCTGCGGCCCGCCTTGCGCCTGTCGCGGCGCGATGTCATTGGCGATCTCAAGGAATCGGGAGGGGGCGTGGTCCGCGCGACGCGCCGACGGTGGCGACTGATGCCGCGCGGCCTGTCGGTGGTCATCCAAATCACATTGTCGGTTGTCCTCGTCATGGGGGCAACCCTGTTCACCCGCACGGCGCTGAAGATGGCCTGGACCTATCCGAGCTTCGGTCTGGAGGGCAAGGCAGTGATTCAATTGGACCCGCGCGCGGGCGGATATACCCAGGCCCAGGCCGCTGCGGCCTGCCGGATACTGGCCGAACGTCTGGCGGCACTGCCTGGGATTCAGGCGACGGGTCTGTCCAAGTCGTTTCCCGTGGGGGATACCCGCCATGGTTGGTTTCAACAGGTCTTTGCGTATGAGCCTGGGGTTGAGGACGAGTCCGAAGAGAGTCTGCTACCCATGGGATTGTACACCCACGCGGTGACCACCGACTATTTCGAGGCGATGGGAATACCGCTCTTGCAGGGCCGCCTCTTCCGACCCCTCGACAGCGCGCCTGAGGCCGAGCGGGTGGTGATCATTGACGAGTCCCTGGCGCGCAAGCTCCGCCCGGATGGCAATGTGGTCGGCTGCCTGATCAAGTGTGGCTGGTTCGCGGAACTCGATCTGTACCGGGTAATAGGCATCGTGCCCAATCTACGCGCGCGCCCGGGCGATGTGCCCGATCGGTCTCATCTCTACGAGCCACTCCGTGCCGACGACCCGCCCGTCTACGTTCATCTGCGCGCCGCGCGCACGAGGCCAAGGGCCGAAACCGCTTTGCCTGAGCGCATCGCCAGGCAAGTTCGTCAAATCGATCCGCGCCTGCCGATTGTGTCGGTGACAAGTATGACGGACCAGCACCGTCAGGCTTCGGCTGTTCGGCAGATGGGCGTGGTCGCCAAGCTGGCGGCCATGTTCGGGGTCATGGCTCTGTTCCTGGCCGGGCTCGGGCTCTACGCGGTCAAGGGCCACATGGTTGCGTCGCAGACGCCCGAGATCGGCATCCGCATGGCCCTGGGTGCGACCCGCCGGGATATCCTGACTTCGGTGTTTCGTCAGGGCGCTGTATCGACATTCGTGGGTCTTTCGCTCGGAATCCTGCTCGCGGGCGCGCTGGCGCGGCTGATTCGCGCCGGACTCTACGGCATCAGTCCCCTCGATCCCGTCAGCATCGCGATGACCGTAGCCCTGCTGGCCGCCGTCTCCGCACTGGCGGGCTACGTCCCTGCCCGCCGGGCCGCACGGATCGACCCCATGGAGGCCCTCCGCTACGAATAGGCGAAAGTGGGCCGATCGCACACAGGAAGAAGCCTAATTGTAGAGCAGGGGGTTCTTGCGCCAGTCCTTGTCGATGTCGTGGCGGTACTCGCTGACGCGGGGTCGGCGTTCGCGCAGACGAACGGACTCGATGCCAAGATAGTAGCCGGTCGAGAGTTGATTCTTTCCGACGCATTCGAGCCGCAGCGTATACTCGCCCGGTTCCGGCCAGAAATCCAGCAGGTGGAACTCCCGCGTCGTGATGTCCTTGCTGTAGAGGTCCATGATCCCGCGAAGCTTGATGCCGTTGAGATAGGCCTGGTATTGGCCGAAATCATAGGACTGCGTCAGCACCAGCAGCAATCGCGTGGGCTCTTTCTTCTCGATTTCAAACGGAATCTCGACCCATGCGTTCTCGGCACTGTCGGGCTTGTACAGCAGATGCCCGTCCGGGTAGATGTCCAGGTCCTGGGGCTGGGCCTGGCCCTGGCCATGGAACTCGTCGTCCGTGAACTGCCGGGCCGCGACGATCCGGTCGAGATTGGGCAGCGTCCGCTCGCGCGGCGCACGCGCTGCAAACGTCGGCTCGCCCGTCTGGTACCAGAACGCCACGCTCGAATAGTCGTCTTCGCGTTCATTCCAACTATGCGATCGGTACTGCGGATTCTCATCGGGCGACATCCAGCCGAAGTGCTCGAACGTCACCTTGATCCCGGTATTGAAGACCAGCGGGTCCGTCACGTGCCAGCGGTAGGCGGAGGTGTGCCCGCCGACGATGCCCCACTGGTCGAAGTAGGGGACCCCGAAGTAGGGGGTGCTCGTCGTCTTGAGCCCCCAGGCCGACAGGAAGTAGTCCTCGGTGCCGGTGCCCCAGATCGAGGGCTTCGCTTCGCCGTCGATGTAGATCTTGTCGTCGCCTTCGCCAAACCACGAGGGACTCCGCGTCCGCACACTCAGCACGGTGCCGACGTAGTGTCCCTTGCCCTTGGTGTCCAGGATCGCGTAGTCCTTGCCCTTCTCGACCGGGTACTCCTGGCGATACTGGGCGTAGAAGTAGGGGGTGTCCTCGTCGATCTTCTCCTTCTGGATCCAGTCGATGTTGTAGTAGAGCAGGCTGATGGGCTTCTCGCTCTGGTTGACGACCTCGATCCGCGCGGATTTGCGGAAGGGCATGTGCCAGAAGCAGTTGTACGAATCGGCGTCCTCGACCACCACGGGGAGGCTGATCACTTCACTGCGTACGCCGAAGCTGTTGGCGAAAAAATCGCCCACCGGCGCTTCGACACCAGGCCGATCTTTCCCGTCCCAATAGATCCGCAGCAGCATCTCCTGGTGATTGGCGGAGCCGTTCTTTGCCCACGGATGAGGCTCGGGTCCGAGGAACGTCATCCAGATGTGTGTGATTACGCCGGGGCCCTTCACATCCATCAGGACCTTCGTCTGGCCCGGCGCGACATTGCTGTTGTCGGCATTGCTGTTCGGATCGGGTTCGCCCTGCCACTCGCGCGGATTGGGACCCAGCTTGGCCGCCGACGTCGCCCGCATGCTCCGCCCCTCATGAGGCTTGGCCAGATCGGCCAGAAAGTCCGCCCAACCCACCGCACACAGACAAAGGACCAACACAATCGCCACCGCCTTGATACGCCCGCTCGCCATATCTCACGCTCCTGACTCGACGTCACCACACCCAGGTCCATGCCGCCCACACCGACGAGACCATACCCGAGCCAGGCTGGAACTGTCAAGCCAGGGCGCCGCCGAGGAGGGCGCCGATGAAGAGGGGGGCGCTGATGAAGCCCAGAGCGGTGAAGAAGCCTCCCGCCGCCAGGACCGCGCCGATCAGGGGCATGAAGGTCAGTCCCGTGCCGAGGGCGAAAAACAGCAGGGCGAGCAGGAGCGCCGGCAGGAGCACGGCGCCGAGGGCGGCCCCCACGCTGCCGGCCTTTTTGCCTCCGACGAAGCCCGCGATCAGCGGACCGAACAAGGGAAGCCAGAACAGCAGCAGCGACAGCAGGAACATCCAGGCCGCACCGACGACGGCGCCGCCCCCTCGCCTCTGAACGTGTACGTGCTGTGCCATGGTGTCCTTTCCTTTCTGCGGTGTCATCAGGTATCTACGAGGACAGTCGCAATCGGGTCCGCATTCTTTCCACTTTCTGCCTCCGTCGCACCCATTTTCACCAGATTCTCTTCCGTTCAACCGACCCCGTCATTGCCCTCACTCGAGGCTTCCACCCTCCCACAGTCCCTGAGGCCTGTCAAGCTTTGGCGCCACTATTGACAGGCCCGCCGCATTGGCCTCTAATCAGGGCTCCAGGAGTTCGAAACGGGCCAACGATGCAGGAGCCGTGACTATGAAGAGACTGTGGGTGAATGTGAACCCGTATGAGAAGGAAATCGCCATCGCGGCGCTGGAGAGCGGCGCCGAGGCGGTGGTGCTGCCCAAAGGCCAAAGTGAGACCGTCCGCCAGTTCGGCAAGATCAAGACCGTCGAGGCAGCCGGTGACCTCAAGCCAGGCGTCGACGTTGAGTTCATCGATATTGCCGGCAAGGCCGACGAAGACCGCGCCGCCTCGGTGCCCGCCGACAAGCTCGTGGTCCTCAAAATGCTCGACTGGACGATCATCCCGATCGAGAACCTGCTGGCCCGGCGAGGCGGCAACCTGATCGTCCAGGTCGAAAACAGCGAGCAGGCCAGGCTCATGGTCGAGATCCTGGAGAAGGGCGTCGATGGCGTCCTGCTCGACACCACCGACGTCAACGAGATCAAGAAGACCGCGCAGATCGTCCAGGGGGTCAGCGAGAAGATGGGCCTGGTCGAGGCGACGATCACGTCCGTCAAGCAGCTTGGCATGGGCGACCGCTCGTGCCTCGACACCTGTACCCAGATGACGCTGGGCGAGGGTATGCTCGTGGGTAACACCGCCTCGGGCTTCTTCCTGGTCCATTCCGAATCGATCGACAACCCCTACGTGGCGTCGCGTCCGTTCCGCGTCAATGCCGGCGCGGTCCATGCCTACACGATGACCCCCGGCGGCAAGACCAAGTACCTCGCCGACCTGAAGACGGGCGACGAGGTTCTGCTGGTCACCTGGCAGGGGGCCAGCCAGGTCGCCTACCTGGGTCGCAACAAGATCGAACGCCGGCCCATGATGCTGATTGAAGCGGAAGCCGATGGACAGCCCGTGAGCCTGGTCCTCCAGAACGCCGAAACGATCCGCCTGGTCGATCCGCAGGGTAAGGCGGTGGCGGTCACCAGCCTCAAACCGGGCGACCGCGTCCTCGCCCACACCACGCGAGGCGGTCGCCACTTCGGCATGAAAGTCGACGAATCCCTTACCGAAAGATGACATGCTGACTCGATCCATCCTCCGCTGTCGGACGGAAGCGGCAACCATATTCCTGGCGCTCTGTCTGCTCGCCACCGGCCTCTGCGGTGCGACGCCATCGACCACACGACTCGAAGTCAAGGCGTTCCCCGTCGAAGGTTGCGCGCAGGACCCCGATACGCAGGCCCTCGACTTCCGATATGCACCTGCCCGATGGCAGACCTGCATCGGGCTGCCCGACGATCCGCACAAGAGCATCATCGGCTCCGACGGAGGCTTGTACTACGACTATGGGGGAGGACGCTTTCATGACTTCAAGACACGGATTCTGGCAGAGCTCGACGTGAACGCACCTGCCGGCGACGTGCGTCAACGCCTGCACGACGCGCGCACGCCGATCGTCATCACCGAGCAGGATTGGGGCGATCTGACCCTCCAGCAATATGCCTGGGCGCGCGTCCCGGAAGGCGGCGACGTCGATCGGTGGCGCGAGGACCGCGTCGATTATCTTTGGCTGAGATTGATCAATGAAGGTGCTGAGGCGACTGCCGGGCGGATCGCCATCCAGATCGACCCCAAAGAGAGGGTGGTAGCGAATGAGTCGCGGGACACTTTGTTCGATCCGCGCCATCCCGAGCGCGCTTTTGCTGCCATCAGCCCCGCATGCGACGCGGTCGAATACGCCTCCAAACCAGATCGCGAACTGCGGATCGACCACGTCCCCGGCACGCATCGCAACTGGGCCCGGCCGACGATTCCCTGTGACGAGCGGTTCCGCGACGTTCTCGTCGGATGGTCGCGTCCGCTGATCTTTGCGTATCCCGCCGAACCGAACGAAATCTACCACGTTGCCTTTGGCTTGATCGAAGGCTACCACGCTGAACCGGGCATTCGACCCCTGGAGTTACGGATCGAGGACCGCGTCGTACGCACCGTCGATCTGGTCCCCGAGTTCGGACGAAACCAGCCGGCGGTGCTCCGCTTCGAGGGGCGGGACCGAAATGGCGATGGTCTCCTGGAGATGGGCGTGCATCCCCGCGAGGGTGCCGAGGACACCAACACGATCCTCAGTGCGCTCTGGGTCTTCGATGCAGACGCCGCGCCGGACCACCAGAGTCTGCTCGAAGGCGCCGCCGATGCGCAGGCCCTGGCGGTCGCGGACATCCAGAGACTGGCGCACCAGAGCAACAGGCTGAAGGTGCGCTTTGCCTGGAAGATACTGGCGCCGGGCGAGTCGTCCGAAGCGTTGCTGACCGTGCACCGAGGCGGTAACGCGTCCGCGCGGACCTCGGAGCCCCAGGCCCGTGAGGAGTACGATCGAGCCGTTCGCTACTGGAGTCAGCGGAACCTGCCGTACGATCGGATACGCGTGCCCGACACCGATGTCCAGGACCTGCTCGACTCCTGCATCCGCAATATTTACCAGGCTCGCGAGATCAAGGACGGTCGTCCCGCCTTCCAGGTCGGACCCACCTGCTACCGGGGCACCTGGGCCGCCGATGGCCCGTTCATCCTGGAGGCCATCACCTATCTCGGGCGAGCGGCGGAGACTCGCGCGGGACTCGAGCACCAGGTGGACCAGGACCAGGGCCCGGGAGGTGTGGAGTTCTCCAAGAAGAGCGGTCTGCGCCTGTGGATGATCTGGCGGCACGCCCAACTGACAGGCGATTGGCCCTGGCTGCGGACGATGTGGACGCGGGTCGAGCGGGAGGTCGAGCAGATCAAGACCTATCGTCGCATGACGATGGACGATCCCCATCAGGCCAACTACGGCCTCATGCCCATCGGCTTCGGTGACGGAGGGCTTGGGGGCAGGCACCGCGAGTACACCAACGTCTACTGGACGCTGGCCGGACTCCAGGCCGCCATCGAAATCGCCGATCGACTCGGCCGGTCCGAGCGCCACGCCTGGCAGACCGAATACCGCGACTATTGGCAACACCTCGAACGGGCCAGACAGCGGGACAAGAGGACCGATGCGTTTGGCAACGTCTACGTCCCGGTTACGATGACCGGAGAGGCCCCCCAATCACCGCAACGCGGCGCCTGGGCGTTCCTCCAGTCGATCTTTCCCGGTCGGATCTTCGCTGCCGACGACGAGCTGATGCGCGGCACGATGGCCATGCTAGAGGCCACCGAGAAGGAGGGCCTGATCCATGGCACTGGCTGGCTTCCCGATGGCATCTGGAATTACGCCGGCTCCTTCTACGCCCACGCGCAGCTTTGGCTCGGACGCGGCTCGAAGGCCGCCGACATCCTGTACGCCTTCGCCAATCACGCCGGTCCGCTGCTGTCCTGGCGCGAGGAGCAGAACCTGGTGGGCCAGCCCGAAACCTATTGTGGTGACATGCCCCACAACTGGGCCAGTGCCGAATTCACTCGACTGATCCGCCACCTGTTGATCCTGGAACGAGGCGCCGAACTGCACCTGCTCGAAGGCCTGCCCACCACCTGGACCGGTCCAGGCGACACCACGCACCTGACGCAGATCCCGACGTCCTTTGGCGAGATGAGCGCGTCGCTTGAAGTCGCCTCGGATGGTCGGTCGGCAACGCTGACCTGCCGACCTCCCCGTCGCGAACGCATCGACCGCCTCGTCGTTCACACCGAGCACTTCAGCCGCCGTGTCGCACGAGTCACCCTTGCCGACCGTGAACTCGACGGACCCGTCCAGATGATCCCTGCGGACCAGCCTTTCACCCTGACACTCCACTTCGCCAACTGAATCGCCAGTCCGCGCGCCGGAATCATATCAGACGACCTCACGAATTCGGATGACTCGTGGCTTCCCCATCTTGCCCATACTCAGTGCTTCCTCCGACCTCAGGCCAGGGACGAAAGGCTTGCTTGCACCGTCCGGCCCAGCCACACGGCGTGAAAGGATGTGTAGGGTCAAAGGCGGGGCAGACGGGCTTCGGTGAGGATTTCGTAGGCCTGGGCGCGGACGACGGTCGGGCTCTTGCGGCAGATGTGCTCCTCGCACGAGATCACCATGCACCCGCTCAGCGACGCCAGCGCCAGCAAGGCCAGACCCAACAGCAGGATGGTCTTGATCGTCTTCATGATCGGTTCTCCCGGAAACAGGTTCTCGATGCCAATGTGCCGTTGTTCTACCAGTTAGAGGCACGCCCGGGGCCGCCGGCAACGGTGTTTGTTCACGCTGGCCCGCGGCCCGAGCCCACCCCAGGCCCGCAATCACGCCCACCTGTGGGAATTGCCGACTAGGGGCTTGACGGGCGGGCGGATTGCGCTATCCTATGGCTTTTCACGCCCTGGAAAGGAGTCGACCAAGTGCAGGGAAGTATGCCGTCAGGCCAATTCGTTTTCGAGCCTCCCGCCGCCGAGCCGGTGCCGAGCGTGCTGTACGACGAGCACCTCAAGCGGACCAGCAAGTCGCGGATGAGCCCCTTCGCGGGCTACCTGATGCCCTTGTGGTATTCCTCGATCGCGGCCGAGCACCGGGCCGTCCGCGAAACGGCGGGGCTGTTCGACTGCACTCACATGGGCGTACTGGAGTTCTCCGGAGGCGCCGCCGCAGGTGTCCTCAACGCCGCGACCACCAACGACATCCGCAAGCTCGCCGTTGGTCGGGCCCAGTACAGCTACATCCTCGACGCCGCCGGCAACGTGCTCGACGACATCATCGTCTATCGTCGGGCCGAGCAGCTTTACATGGTCGTGGTGAACGCCGCCAACGAGCCCAAGATCAAGGCCTACCTGGGCGAGTTGCTGGCCGGAAGGGCGGTCATCGAACTCGATCCGCACCGCGCGGGATTCAACCCGTGCGAACCGTGCCACCTCCGCGACATGCGCGACACCGCGACGGGTGCCGACTGCCGCGTGGACATCGCCTTGCAGGGTCCCGTGTCGATCGACGTGCTGACCAGACTGTCGGGTGACGAATCCGTTGCCGACAAGTTGATGAATCTGAAGGGCTTTGCCTTCTTCGACCAGGACCTGGCCGGCATCGACTGCCTGATCTGCCGGACCGGATACACGGGATCCAAGGTGGGCTTCGAGTTGTTCGTTCATCCCGATCACGCGCCCCGACTGTGGAACCGAATGCTGGAAGTGGGCGAACCGCTGGGCGTGCTGCCCTGTGGACTCGGCGCCCGCGACAGCCTGCGCATCGAAGCAGGTCTGCCGCTGTATGGACATGAGCTGGATGGCCCGTTCCATATCTCTCCCTTCGAAGCGGGGTATGGCTGGGCGGTCAAATTCGACAAGACCTTCTTCGTCGGCAAGGCGCCGATGGCGAAGATCGCGGAGAGCTACGACATGCAGGTCGCACGCCTGGCGTTCGCTGCGACCAAGGGGATTCGCCCGATCCGACCCGACGATCCGATCCTGGACGCGAATGGCGCCTGTATCGGGTGGGTGCTCAGCAGTGCCAAGGTCGACGAGAAACAGTACGCCCTCGCCTATATTCGGCGCGACGAAGCGGACGAGGGCAACGCCCTGGGCGTGTACTACCTGGCGCGGAGCCCGAGCCAGGTCCAGCAGGGGCGCTTGGAACGCATGGACCAGGGACAGAAAGCCGAGGCCGATCTGACGGGAACCGTCGTCGGCCGATATGAGAAATTCTAACAGGAGACAACGAATGGTCGTCGAGGGTTTGCTTTACACCAAGGACCACGAATGGGCGAAGGTCGAAGGCGACGTCGCCACGATAGGGATCACGGATTACGCCCAGGAACAGCTCGGTGAGTTGGTGTTTGTCGAATTGCCCGAGGTGGGCAGGGAGTTCGCGCCGCACAAGGAGATCGCGGTCATTGAGAGTTCCAAGGCCGCGGGCGACGTCTACAGTCCCGTAGCCGGCACCGTCGCCGAAGTCAATTCCGAGCTGACCACCCGGCCTGAGCTGATCAACGAAGATCCTTACCAGGGCGGATGGATCTGCAAGCTTCAAATCACTGACAAGACGTCACTCGACGACTTGATGGACGTCAAGAAGTACGAGGAATATCTCGGCACGCTATAGGTCCGATGGCTCGAAGGTTCCAGCGGTCCTACTCTTCGGAGCGAAGATGGAATTCATCCCACACACGGAATCCCAGCAGCAGGAGATGCTCGCCGCGATCGGCCTGACGATGGAGAGCCTGTTCGCCGACATTCCTGCCGAGCTGAAGGCGAAATCGTTCCATCTGCCGGATGGTCTCAGCGAGATGGAGGTGCGCAATCGCCTGGCCGACCTGGCGGGCAAGAACTCGGTCGACCTGACGCTCTTCCTGGGCGGCGGGTTCTACGACCACTTCATCCCGTCGGCGGTCTATTCGATCATCTCACGCAGCGAATTCTACACCGCCTACACGCCGTATCAGCCCGAACTCTCGCAGGGCACCTTGCAGGCGATCTACGAGTACCAGTCCGCCATCTGCCGCCTCACCGACATGGAGGTCTCCAACGCGTCGCTCTACGACGGGGGCACCGCCATGTACGAGGCGATGATGATGGCCCTGCGCATCACAGGCCGTAATAAGGTCATCGTCGACGACAGCGTTAACCCGATCTATCGCGTGATGATCGATTCCTACACGCGAAACCTCCAGATCGACCTGGACGAGACGCACTGCACGAACGGTCTGGCCAACCGCGATCAGATCCTCGACAAGCTCGACGACCAGACCGCCGCGATCATCGTCCAGAACCCCAACTTCTTTGGCTGCATCGACGATTTCACCGACCTGGCCCAGGCCGCCCACGACAAAGGCGCCCTATTGCTGGTCTCGTGCTATCCGATCTCCCTGGGCATCCTCAAGACGCCCGGTGCGATGGGCGCCGATATCGTCACGGGCGAAGGCCAGAGCCTGGGCATGCCGATGTCCTTTGGTGGGCCTTATCTCGGCTTCATGGCCGCCCGCAAGGAGCACGTGCGACGCATGCCTGGCCGCGTCGTGGGTGAGACCACCGACCGTGAAGGTCGTCGGGCGTTCGTGCTGACGCTCCAGGCCCGCGAGCAGCACATCCGCCGGGACAAGGCGACCTCGAACATCTGCTCGAACGAAGCACTCTGTGCCCTGACGGCGCTGGTATACCTGTCGCTGTTGGGCAAGGAAGGGCTCAAGGCCACCGCCCAACGCTGCGCCGACAAGGCCAGCTATGCCTACCAGAGGCTGACCGCCATCCAGGGCGTCGAGCCGCACTTCAAGGCCAGGTGGTTCTTCAACGAGTTCGTTCTCGACCTGCCGCGCGAGGCCGCCGACATCGTCGCCAAGCTGATCGAGAAGGGTTTTGCCGCCGGGTTCCCGCTGAGCCGGTATTACGACGGCATGGAGAATTCCATGCTGATCTGCGTGACGGAAAAGCGCACGAAGCAGGAGATCGGCATGCTGGCCGAGGCGCTGGAGAGCGTGCTGTAGGGTGGGCCGTGCCCACCAGAATGTCGAGTCCGAAGAGGCAATGGTGGGCGCTGCCCACCCGACGGATGGGAAAGCGTTATGAAACTGTTATTCGAAAAGAGCGTACCGGGTCGCTGCGGCGTCTGTCCCGGACCCAGCGATGTCCCGACCTCGATCAATATCAACGACGATCTGCTGCGGGATCGCAGTGCGTCGCTGCCCGAATTGAGCGAGCTCGACGTGATCCGTCACTTCACCGAGCTGTCCCGCCGCAACTTCGGCGTCGATACGAACTTCTATCCGCTCGGCTCCTGCACGATGAAGTACAACCCCAAGGTCGCCGAACGCATCGCGAGCTATCCGGGATTCGCCCATCTGCACCCGCTGCTGCCGCAGTTGCGCATGGGCGGCATGCTCACCCAGGGCGCCCTGGCGATCCTCTACGAGATGGACCTCTTGCTGCGCGAAATCACCGGCATGGGCGGGTTCACCATGCAGCCGATGGCCGGCGCGCATGGCGAGCTCACCGGCATGATGATCATGGCCGCCTACCATCGCGACAAAGGCAATAAGAAGACCGTGCTTCTGGCGCCCGACAGCGCCCATGGCACCAATCCCGCCAGTGCCGCCATCGCGGGCTACCGCGTCGTCTCGATCCCCAGTGATGCCGACGGCGTGATGGACCTGAAGGCCCTGAAAGCCGCGATCAACGACGACGTCGCCGGCGTCATGCTGACCTGCCCCAACACGCTGGGCCTGTTCAATCCGCACATCCGCGAGATCTGCGACCTGATCCACAGCGTCGATGGCCTCGCGTACTACGACGGCGCCAACCTCAA